>Ga0256914_1000072_pt1 | contig 96453 bp, 88 predicted proteins | sample HulkmetaG_FD_191571 | JGI IMG/M metagenome (GOLD analysis project Ga0256914, IMG submission 191571) | Hydrothermal chimney microbial communities from Main Endeavour vent field at the Juan de Fuca Ridge, Pacific Ocean - Hulk | ecosystem: Environmental > Aquatic > Marine > Hydrothermal vents ...
CCCCTACATGAACCCACGAAACCCGTGGCCTCTTGTACGGGTCTCCTGTAGGGGCCGCCGGGAGGCGGCCCGGGCGGCGCGACGCGCCGCGCGTCAGGGCGCGTCCGCCTTCCCGGCGTCGTTCCGGTCCTCCTCGTACCAGTAGGCGACCAGGCTGACGTACCAGGAGCCGCGCTTGACCAGCACGTCGTAGTCGACGTCGTAGGTCCCGCCGGGCGCGAGGTGCTCGGTCATGTCGAGGTCCTGGTCGCACGGATCGGACGCGTGGCAGGCGATGTACCCGGGGCACCAGCCGGCCCGCGAGTAGGTGCACGACGGCCACCCGCAGGCGTTCCAGTTCTTGCAGTCGAAGATGCCGCCCGGGCTGCAGTCGTCCCGCCACGGAACGTGTTCCCAGGCCGGCGAGCCGTCGACAAGGATCCGGTTCGTCCGGTGGCAGAACTCGTCGCAGTTCTGGCAGGAACCACCGGGGCAGTCCGAGCTCGACTCGCAGGCGGCACCGTCGTTGCTGCCCCCGTCGCAGTAGCTCGTGCCGCCGTGGCCGGTGATGAACAGGCGCGTGTACACCTTCGTCGCCGTGCCGGGGATCGAGACCGTCGCCGTCGGTGGCGGGACCGAGCCGAAGAACAGGACCTGGACGCCGTCGGCGGGCGGCTTCGGCGACTCCTCCTCGGGACGCTTGCTGAAGTGAAAATCGACGTCCACCCACCAGTAACGGACGTAGGTCGAGATGTTCACCCCGAGGTACCGGCCGCCGACGAGCAGGGAGCGGTAGGGCGTGACGTCGAGGGTCAGTTTCCGCGGCGGCACCTCGCCCGAGCCGTCGGGCGGCGGGGCGTCGGTCCCGAACGGCGTGATCGCCCGCATCAGTTCGAGGTTCCTGTGCCCGCCGGCACAGGTCCGGTCCGCGTCGACGCAGTCGTCGAGAACGAGGAAGACGTGGACCGTGCGGTCCCAGGGATCACCGCAGGGGTTCCAGCCCGGGTTGTTGCTGCCGCACTTGTCCGGGGCGATCGGGTCGTCGCAGAGCCGCGAGTCGAGCGTGAGGGTCATGTCGATCCGCTTCCAGTCCCCCTCGGGCAGCTCGACCCAGACGACCTTCTCCTGGCCGTTGGCGTGCTGGATCTCCCCCTCGAGGGGCGGACAGTTGTCGGCGCCCCAGCAGACCTTGACCTCGTCCATCGCCTTGAGATCGATCTTCCCCCCGACGCACTCGACCGCCTCGTTCGAGTAGTCGGACTCGTTGCCGTTGACATCGATCGCGGTCACGGCGATGTACCAGTTCACGTCCTGCTCGAGGCCCTCGAGGCTGTAGCTGTTGACCATGCCGACGTCGTCGACGTGCTCGTAGGAGCGGCTCGCCCGGCCGTAATAGACCCGGTAGCCGGTCACCTGGTTCACCGGCTCGGCATCGGTCCACTCCAGGTCGATGCCGGTGTCCGTCCAGTGGGCGGTCAGGACCGGGGGCGTCGTGACGGTCGGGGCCTTCGTCCGGCCCTCGTTCCCCGCCTCGTCGACGGCGCTGACGAGGTAGTACCAGGTGTGCCCGTCCGAGGCCGCCCCGGCATCGGTGAACTCCGTCGTCTCGCTGGTCCCGATCTCGTTGGAGCCCCCGGTCTTGTCCGGGACGAAGTCCGGCGTGTCACCCCGGAAGACCCGGTAGTGGTCGACGGTCTCGGGGCCTCCGGCCGCATCGGTGGTCACCTCGTTCCAGGAGAGGTGGACGTCTTCCCCCTCCTTCGTGACGGCCAGGCCGGTCACGTCGGCGGGACCGGTGACATCGTCGGCCAGGACCGGGAGCGGGGCGGCCAGCAGCAGCAGGCAGGCAAGCGGCACGGCGAACGGGGGACGCAGCGGACGCATGGAGGACCTCCTCGAGGCCACCGGGAACGGGCCTCGCGCGCCCCTTCCTGTACGCCGAACCCGGCCGATGACAACCTTATCTCCGGCAGGGGTCGCTCAGGCCTCCCGGTAGTGCGCCTCCCAGATCGGGTCCAGCGCGGCCGCGATCGCCTCGTCGTACCGACACATCCCCGCGACGTACGCCTCGTCCCGCAGGGCCTGCTCCGCGGAGGGGTACCCGGCCTTCGCCCCGGTTTCGAGCACGATTCGGCGCATCACCCGGTGATGGTCCCGGATCGGGCAGGGACGAATCTCGTTGCCCCGTTCGGCGGGCGGCTTCCGCCAGGAGTAGTCCTCCTGCCAGTCCCGGATCCGCCGGAACAGGTCCGAGAAAAGGGCGTCGGTCAGTTGCTTCCCCTCGGCGACCAGGTCCTGGACCCGGTCCTTCCAGTACGGGACGAAGACACACGGATGGATGCGTCCGTGCCAGTCGATGTAGAGGTATCCGCCCCCCCGGCCCGCGGCGATGCAACCGGAACTGACCGGGCCCATGTTCCAGAAGTCGACGAGGAACAACTTCCGCCGGTGGACCAGCTCCTGCTCCCGTTCCCACATCCAGGCCCGGACGTCCGGGGGCACCTGGCGCTCCACGTCCACGCCGCGCCCGATCGGCATGTAGTGGAAGAGCCACATGTAGAGCGCCCCCTGCTCCTCGAACCAGAAGTCGATGAACTCGTCGGAGAGGAGCAGTCGCGCGTTGTCCCGGTTCGCCGTCACCGAGATCCCGAACGGAACGCCCGCCCCCCGCAGGTGTTCCATCGCGCGGAGGATTCGCCGGAAGACCCCGTGACCCCGCCGGGCGTCGGTCTCCCTCTCGAATCCCTCGACCGAGATCGCCGGGGTCACGTTCCCGACGGCGGCGAGCCGGCGGGCGAGGTCCCGGTCGATCAGCGTCCCGTTGGTGTAGACGAGGAAGTACTGGGTGGGATGCATCCGGGCCATCTCGACCAGGTCCACGTCGCCGTCCCGCCAGAGGAACGGCTCCCCGCCGGAGACGACGGTGAACCAGCTCCCCCACTCCTCCTCCTTGCGCTCGAGCACCCAGGAGAACTCCCCCGCGGTCAGCCGGGGCAGGCCGCCCCGGATCGAGGCGGCGTAGCAGTCGCGGCACGAGAGGTTGCAGGTACCCTCGGGGGAGATCGTCAGGAAGGCCGGCGGGATCGTTCCGTACCGCTCGAGGAACCGGCGCCGCGCCCCCCGCTTCTCGGGCGGCGTCAGGTACTTCCGCAGGAAGAGGCGGACGATCGCGTCGCGGACGGCGGGCGAGCCGCGGTCGTAGGCCCGGAAGGCCGCCCGAACCACGTTGAGACCCATCGCCAGCTTGTCTTCCCGCTCGCGGCGCGGGCCGTGGATCACCGGGTCCGCCTTCTCCACCATGTACCGGCGCGCGAGCCGCTCGAGGGGCGGCAGGGCGATCCTCCAGGCGCGCGCGAGCGCCGCGAGGTCGAACGCCTTGCGGCCGAGGAACGAGGTCCAGTCGAGGGGGTCCTCCCGCGGCTGTCCCTGCCGGGGGGGCCCGGTCGGCTTGCCGGCCCGCTGGGGACGCATCGGTCACCTCCAGGTCCGGGATTCACCTTCCGGTCCCGCCGTGCGGACGGACGTCCGCCGGCTGCACCTTCTCGATGGCATCGGTACGGTCCGTGGTCAACCGGGCGACCGCGAACCGGGCCGTCGTCCCCCCGATGCTACTCCCGGTTCCCGGCGACGACGAGGGCGGCGGCCCGGGCCGCACCGAGGAGCCCGACGGCCGGCTCGAGGACGACGTGGACGGGGATCCGGGCCATCAGCTCCCAGTACCGCCCCTTGTCCCGGAACGCCTCGAGAAAGCCTCCGCGGCGGAGGTACGGAAGGATGCGTGGCGCGATGCCGCCCGCGAGCCAGACGCCCTCCCGCGCGAGCACCTTGAGGGCCAGGTTGCCCGCCTCGGCCCCGTACACGGAGCAGAAGCGGGCGAGGGCCGCCTCCGCCGCCCCGTCCTCCCCGGCGAGGGCCCGGTGGGTCACCTCGGCGGGCTCGGCCACCGGGGGACCCGCCCCGGGCACCCGTTCCCGGTAGAAGGCATGGAGGGAGACGAGCCCCGGACCGGAGACGATCCGCTCGTAGGAGACGTGACCGTGCCGCGCGAGGAGGAACCGGAGCAGGTCGATCTCTTCCTCGTCGCGGGGACCGAACTCGGTGTGCCCCCCCTCCGACGCGGCGGGGACGAGCACATCCCCGTGGCGGAAGAGAACAGCCTCGCCGAGACCCGTGCCGGCCGCGATCACCGCCCGGTTCCCGGGTGCCGGCTCCCCCCCCTGGAGCGTCTCCACCCGGTCGGCGGGAAGCACCAGCGTCCCGTGAGCGATCGCCTCCAGGTCGTTGAGCAGGGCGACCGGCACGCCGAGTTCATCCCGAAGAAGCCGCGCATCGACCTCCCACGGCAGGTTCGTCGTTCGGACCCGTCCCTCGAGAACCGGCCCCGGCAGGCCGAATGCCGCCGCCCGGATTCCCCGTTCCACGGCCGGCCGCCGCTCCAGGTACGCCTCCAGGATCGGCTCCAGCCCCGAGAACCGGGCGGACTCGAAGACGCGGGCCTCCCCGAGGACGAACCCCTCCCCTTCCGCCCGGGCCAGGGCGATCCGCGCGTGGGTCCCCCCGATGTCGCCCACCAGGAACAAGGGCTGCCTCCCGGAACAGGATGGACGATGGCGGACCCCCGCGGCAAGGCCCCGGGAGGAAGGGCTCAAGGATCCCGCCGGGCGGCCGACACGGTGACCGAAGGAGGCTCCATGGAGATCGACGGGACGATCCTCGCCGCCGAGATGGTCGGCGACGCCTTCGAGGCCCGGAACGTGAAGAACGCGACCGACGCCCAGGTCGCGGTCCTCGACAAGGTCCTCGAGGCGGAACAGCAGGCGGCGGCGGACCTCCTCCGGATGATGGGGGTCGGCCGGAACCTGGACGTTCTCGCCTGACCCGTCAGGCGCGCACCGCCAGCATCCGCTCGATGGCGCGGCGCGCCCGCGCCGCGACGTCGTCCGGCACGGTGATCTCGACGACGTTCTCCCGCAGGGCGCGCAGGGTGTCCTCCAGGGTGATCTCGTTCATGTGCGGGCAGCGCACCGAGCACATGCGGATCATCTCCTTGTCCCGGTTCTCCGCCGCGACGTTGTCCGCCATCGAGCACTCGGTGAAGAGCATGTACCGCTTCGCCGGGCTCTCCTGGACGTAGCGGGCCATCGCCGTCGTCGAGCCGGCGAAATCCGCCGCCTCGACCACCTCGGGAGAGCACTCCGGGTGGGCGAGGACGATCGCGTCGGGAAACTGCTCGCGGACCCGCCTGACGTCGTCGACCGTGAACTGCTCGTGGACCTCGCAGCGCCCCTTCCAGCCGAGGATCACGTGCTCGAGGGAATCGACCTGGAGGGTCGGCTTCCGGTCCGACCCCAGGGGGTAGAGGATCCTCCGACCGGTCTCCCGGGCGACGTTCGCCGCCAGGTACTCGTCCGGGAGGAAGATCACCGTGTCGCTGCCGAGGGATTCGACGACTCTCGCCGCGTTCGACGACGTGCAGCAGACGTCGCACTCCGCCTTCACGTCGGCGTACGTGTTGATGTAGGTCACCACCGGCACGCCGGGGAACATCTCCCGCAGCCGGCGCACGTCCTCGGCGGTGATGCTCTCGGCGAGGGAACAACCGGCCTTCTCGGAAGGGAGCAGGACCGTCCGGTCCGGGTTCAGGATCTTCGCCGTCTCCGCCATGAACCGGACGCCGCAGAAGACGATCGGGTCCCGGTCCGTGGCGGCGGCCCGCCGGGCCAGCTCGAGGGAGTCGCCGGTCACGTCGGGGACCGTGTGAAAGAGCGCCGGCTCCATGTAGTTGTGGCCGAGGATGATCGCACCCCGCTCCTCCTTGAGGCGCAGGATCTCGTGGACCAGCTCGGCCTTGAGGGCGATCTCCGCCCCGGGGACGATTCCCTCGAGCAGGCGGAGCATCTGCTCCCGGATCTCCGCGACGGTTCCCGGCCGGATCGGCATCCCTGGCACCTCCTGGCGGGCCGCCCGGCCCGACCGGGGGCCCGTCCCGCGGGGAAGTGGGTGAGTTCACCCCCCGCGCCCCGGGTTGTCAAATCTGGGGAGCGACGTCTCAGCCCCGGTTCTTCTCGAGGGCCGCCCGGCAGGCCGCGCAGTACCCGTGGACGACGACGGTCACGCCCGTCACCTGGAAACCGTCGGGCAGGTGGCCGGGAAGCTCACCGAGCTCGAAGCTCCGGGCCTCGAAGTCGAAGACCCGCTCGCAGGCGAGGCAGACCGCGTGGGGGTGGTCGGTGGCGTTGGCATCGAACCTGGAACGGGCGCCGGGGTGATCCACCTTGATGGCGAGCCCCATCTTGACCAGGGTCTCGAGCACGCGGTAGACCGTCGTGCGCGAGATCCCCGGCAACCGCCGGCTGACGGCATCGTACAGCTCGTCGGCGGTGGGGTGGTCCTTGCGCGACGCGAGGGCCTCGTACACCGCGCGCCGCTGGACGGTCACCGGGAGTCCCTGCCGCCGGCAGGTCTCCTCGAACCGTTTCATCCTTTCCTGGAGGTCCATCACGGCTTCACCCCCCTCGAGGGCTGCACGCATGACCCGGATGGTACACGATGTCACTTGGTAACCAAGCCAATACTGGCAGTAAGTTACCACAGGTCTCCCCCGTTGCGCCACGCCTCCGGGCCGGGGGCCCGCGGAAACGATACGCCCGATTTTCCTTGGCGGCAGGGATCTCTCCCCGTACAACTTGGGGCACGGCAATTCCCCGTCCCCCGTGGAGATCTCGATGACCACCGACCGTTTCCGCCCGACGTCGGCCCTGCGCCTCGCGGTGGCCCTGCTCTGCCTGTCCGTTCCCGCTGCATCCCTGGCCGCCTTCGTCCCCCTCGCGGACGGCGCCAGGCCCGCGCCACCACGGATCCGCACGAACCGTCCCGACCCCTGGAGGATCGAGGGCACCGTGACGATCCCGGGGCTCGAGCTGCACCCGGTGACCCTGGACGGGGAACCGTTCTCCCTGGTGACCCTGCCCGGGGAGGACGTGACGGCCGAGGTCGGCCGGCCGCGGCTCCCCGTGGTCCGCCTGCTCGCACCGGTCCCCCGGGGTGCCGAGCTGTCCCTCGAGATCGACCCCGGGCCGGCGCGGGAGGTGTTTCCCGCCGCCCTGGGGTTTCCCCGCCGCCCGCTGCCCGTGCAACCCCCGGTGCCGAAGCTGCCGGGCGCCGAGGAAGATCGTCCCCTCGTGCTCGACGACTCGGTGTACGGGGGCAGCACTTCCTGGCCCGCCGGGGCCGGCCGCATCGTATCGCGGGCCGTGATCCGGGGACGCGAGGTGGCCCTGCTCGAGTTCCGGCCCGTCCGCTGGAACCCGGCCAGCGACGCCCTCGTCGTCCACCCGCGGATGCGATTCGTGCTCCGGGCAAGGGGAGGCGACCCCTGCCCCCCCTCCCGGCACGACTCGCCGGTCCTCGAGCGCGCCTTCTTCGGCGGTCTCCTCCCCCAGGCTCCGCCGCCCCCGACCTGCTCCCCGGCGACCGAGGCCACCGGTGGGGGTGGTCGCGCGGAACCCGGGCACGGGAGCACCGGTGGCGCCGAGGGAATGCTGGTGATCGTTCACGACGACTTCGCCGCCGCGATCGACCCGTTCGTCGACTGGAAACGGCGCACCGGGTGGAAGGTCGAGGTCGTCAAGCTGTCGCAGATCGGCTCGAACCCGTCCGACCAGGACGTCAAGGACGTGATCCAGGACCGGTACGACACCTGGGCCGATCCGCCGCTCGGTTACGTCCTGCTGGTCGGTGACACCGATTTCACGCCGATCCACTGGGGCAACGGGGGAGGCAAGAGCCAGGTGACGGACAACTGGTACGCCTGCCTGGACGGCGACGACTACCTCCCGGACGTCGATATCGCCCGCGTCTCGACGAGGAGCGCACAGGAGACCGAGGACGTCGTGGACAAGCTCCTCACCTACGAGAAGGCGACCTTCGGCAGCGAGACCTGGGTCAAGCGGGCCGGGTTCATCGGCACGTCCGACTCCGGCCACATCTCCCTGATCGAGGGGACCCACGACTGGTGCATCGACACCTTCTACACGCCGAACGACTACGAGCAGACCTCGTGGTCCCACGGCAAGGAGTCGTGTGATCGGCACTACCATACCTACGACGCGGACACGTCGGAGATCGCCGCCTCGATCGACGAGGGTCGCTCGGTGGTGAACTACTCCGGCCATGGCAGCGAGACCAGTTGGCAGGGACCGACCAGCCACGGCGGGTACGACCAGGCCGACGTGCGCAACAACACGAACGACGGGATGTACCCGTTCGTCATCTCGAACGCCTGCGTCACCGGCACCCTGAACCGGAGCGAGTGCTTCGGCGAGACCTGGCAGAAGGTTCCCCACAAGGGCGCAATCGGGTTCCTCGGCGCCTCGAACAACTCGTACTGGGACGAGGACGACTACTTCCAGCGCCGCCTGCACACGCACATCTTCCCGATGGACGAGACGCCCGCCCTCGGGACGGTCGTCCGGCGAGCCAAGATGGACCTCTACGACCACTACGGGGACACGGGGACGGTCCACTACTACTTCGAGATGTACAACCTCCTCGCGGAACCCTCTCTCTCCCTGTGGACCCGCCGTCCCCGCGAGCTGGACGTCGAGCACGACAGCGAGGTCCCGACCGGGGCCGAGGAATTCACCGTCACGGTGAGGCGGAACGGCCAGCCGGTGGAGGGGGAGCTGGTTGCCATCCGCAAGCAGGACGAGGGGATCTTCGCCGCCGGCTACACCGACGCCGACGGCGCCTGCGTCCTGCCGCTCGACCCGCCTCCCCGGGAACCGGGGCCGATGGAGGTGACCGTCACCGGCCACGACGACCGGCCCTACCTGGGGAGCACGGACGTGGTTCCGATGGACGGCCCGTGGCTCGTTCTCGACGCGGTCGACGTCGACGATTCCTCCGCCGGGTGCGACGCCGACGGCATCGCCGACGTCGGCGAGAACGCCCTCTTCCTGCTGACGATCCGCAACAGGGGATCCGAGCCGGCCACGAACGTCCGCGTCACGCTCTCGTCCCCGGCGGACGTCGCCGTCCTCGACAACCCCGCCGAGCTCGGCACGATTCCACCGGACGGGACGGCGGTCGCCACGCTGACGGTGAGGGTCGGTGCGGGCGTCGGGTGCATGGAAGATGCCGGGTTCACCGCCACCCTCTCGTGCGACGGCGCGGACGACCGTGACCAGCAGTTCGACCGGGTGCTCGAGGCGGACGACCGGGACGACCACCATGCCGAGGACGTCGAGCACGGCGGAGCTGAACCGGCCGGCTGGTCCCACGAGGCGCTCCAGGGAACGGACGACTGGGCCGTTACCTCGTCGGACAACCACACGGCCGGAGGTTCCTGGGCCTGGCACGCCTCGGACAGCGCCCTGCAGAAGGACGTGGTCCTGTTGACCGACGTCCTGCACCCGGATGGAACCGCGACCTTCGGCTTCTGGCAGCGCTACGAGCTGACCGAGGGAAAGTCCGCCGCGACCATCGAGATCACGACCGACGGCGGGACGACCTGGACCGATCTCGGGCCCTGGATCACGGTCCACCCCTACGACCACGAGATCGGCCAGGGAATCGAGAAGCACGATGTCTGGTCCGGCGACTCCGGCGGCTGGGTGTACACCGAGGTCGACCTCGCCTCCTTCACGGGGCGCGACGTGCGCATCCGCTTCCGCCTCGGCGCCCTGAACGGAGCGGGCCGGGGGTGGTGGATCGACGACACCGATCAGCGGTCGATCTTCACCTCGTGTGACGCCCATGCCTGCGGCATCCCGGACGAGGTTCGGCTGACATCGGTGGCGCGGGACGGCTCCGACACGGTCCTCCGCTGGTGGGACGATCCCGTCGCGGTGCACTACAAGGTCTGGCGGTCGAACGACCCGTCCTCCGCGGACGAGTTCTCCGATGTCACGTCGGAGGACGACGACGACACCGACGCCGTCTTCCGGGATGGCACCGATGCGGGCTTCGCCTGCTGGATCGTCCAGGGAATCGGTCCCGACGGGGACGGTCCCTGGGGCCACTACGGCCGCTGACCCGGCCCGGGGACGCCGGTATCATCGAGGGGGCGGCCCGGCCGGCCGCCCCCTTCTGCCTGCTTGCCGGAGGAGACGACCATGACCGTGGAAAAGGCCGTGCGGATCCTGGCCGGCGTGTTCGTCCTCGCGGGCGTCGGCCTCGGCTGGTACGTGAACCCGTGGTTCTACCTGGTCGACGTGTTCGTCGGGCTCAACCTCCTCCAGTCCGCCTTCACCGGCTTCTGCCCCGCGGAATCGATCTTCCGCGCCCTCGGGCTGCCCGACTGCGCCTCCGCCCCCCGGGAACCGGAGCGTTCCTGACGCGCTCCGGGAACCGGTCAGCGGGTCTTCGCCCCGAGTGCCCGCTCGACGGCGGCCAGGAGTCCGCTGCCACGGGTCTCCGGGGCCACGGCAACGATCGTCCCGTCCCGTCCGACCAGGATGGGCTCCGGGATGCTGCTGATCTCGAACGCCCGGGCCACCTTCGAGCCGAAACCTCCCTCGAGAAAGACGTGGGTCCACGGCATCTTCCACTCTCCCCTGCGGAACTCCCGCACGGCGTCCGGGGAGGCGTCCAGGGAGAAGCTGACGACCTCGAAGCCCCGGTCGTGGTACCTGCGCCAGGCCTCGTGGAGATGGGGCATCTCGCTGATGCAGGGCCCGCACCAGGTGGCCCAGAAGTCGAGCAGGACGACCTTTCCGCGCAGGTCCCGGTCGGTGAGCCGCCTGCCGTCCAGCGTCGTCACCTCGAACGACGGGACCGGCCTGCCCACCGCGATCCTCCGATCCGGGTCGAAGCGCTTCAGGTCCCACTGGTAGGCCCGCTCGTCCCCGTAACGCTGGGAAAGCTCGTTCCACCAGCGGCGGGCCGCCTGTTCGTCCCGGGCCTCGTCGGCCCGGCGCAGCAGCGCCAGCATCGCCTGGCCGCGGACGTCGCGTACCGGGTTGTCCCGGGCGAGGGCCTCGAGAAGGGCGGGGATCTCGTCGCCGTCGATCGCCCGCGCCAGCCGGTAGAGCGTCCAGCTGTCGACCCCGATCCAGAAGGGGCTCGTCGCCGGCAACAGGGGCCGTGCCACGTCCCAGGCCGCCCGCAGCTCCCGCGCCACGCGCCCCTGGTCGTCCACGATGTCACCCGGCAGGAACGCCGCCAGGAGATGGGAGGCCACCCACGCCCGGTACGGCACCGGGCCGTCGGCCGCCGCGATCTTCGCGAGTCTCTCCCGGTAGGCGACGAGCCGGGTCATCATGTCTCCGAGGGCCTTCTCGGTCACCTTCCGGCCGCTGCCCTCCAGTTCCCGGTACCGCTCGAAAAGGGCCGACTGGACGGCCCGCCCCTCCTGGCGCAGTTCGAACAGGTCGCTCAGCCAGCGATGCTTCCCGTCCCAGGCGACCCGGGGCAGGTCTCCCGGCCCTGCGGGCGGCAGCTTCGCCGGGTCGAACACGATCCGCACGCGGCCGTCCGGCGCCTCGACGATCGACGTCCAGTCACCACCCCCGTCGTACTCGAAGTCGACGGCGTCCGTACCGTTGACGCTGTGGCCCGGCACGATGTCGAGAAGCTGGTAGGAGACCCGGCCATCGTCTCCCGGCTGGACCTGTCCTTCCCACGTCCAGGTGCCATCCTTCCGCCGGTTCATCTCGACGGCCTCGCGCCAGTTGAATTCCAGCCACGAGCCGGTCAGGCGAACCCGCTCCGGGTTCTCGACGAATGGATTCCGGGCGAGGCGTACCGTGACCGTCGCACCGCCCTCCTCCGGCTCGAGGTACACCGGAACGGCGGTCTCCCGGTGGTCGACCGCCGCGATCCGCAGGAAGCAGGGCACGTCGCCCGGCACCTCGATCGTGAACGAGCCATCCTCCCCCGGCTCGACGAGGGCCAGCTCGCGGGAACCGAGGCGGGGCCCGGTGGTCACGGCCACCCGTGCCTTCCGGGGCGGGTTGCCATCCGCACCGAGGACCTTGCCGGCCAGGACGACCGTCGGCCGCTCCTGCCCGGGGCTGCCGCACCCCGGAGCGGTGATCGCGAGGCCAAGCGCAACCGCCGCAAGGATGAACGACGGGGACGGGAAACGGTGGGTCATCTTCGAGGCTCCCTTCCGAGCGTGGAACGCCCGGCGCCGCAGAGAATAGCGCGGGGGCTGGCTGACCAGCTTGTAAAATCCGCCGGTGGTCGATTTGCGGGGCCGAAGGGTTGCAACTTTATTGCAATGATGTAGGCTCTCTCCTGCCGGCGGCGCCGGCACGATCACGCGAAGATCCAACCCGGCCGGGAGGACCGGACCGGCACGCAGGAAAGAGAGGAGGAACGCGATGAGTCTCGTTGGAAAGCAGGCCCCGGACTTCGAGCTGATGGGGTACTACAAGAAGGAGTTCAAGCCGTACAAGCTGTCGGACTTCCGCGGCAAGTGGGTCTTCCTTCTCTTCTACCCGCTGGACTTCACGTTCGTCTGCCCGACCGAGGTGCTGGCCTTCTCGCGCGCCGCGAAGGAGTTCCGCGAGCGGAACTGCGAGATCCTCGGGATCTCGGTCGACTCCCACTTCGTGCACAAGGCCTGGGTGGACGCCGACTACGCCGACGGCGGCCTCGGGGGCGACCTGGAGTTTCCGCTCCTCGGCGACCTCGGCAAGAAGGTCTCCGCGGACTACGGCGTCCTCGACGAGGGCGCGGGCGTGGCGCTGCGCGGCCTGTTCCTGGTCGATCCGGAAGGGACCGTCCAGCACGTGACGATCAACAACCTGAGCGTCGGCCGCTCCACGAAGGAGGCCCTGCGGGTCCTCAAGTCCTTCCAGTACGTCACCAGCCACGAGGGCGAGGTCTGCCCGGCGGACTGGGACGAGGGGATGGACACGATGAAGGCCGACCCCGAGGAAATGAAGAAGTTCCTCGCCGAGCACCACTGAGCAGGCTCCTGGAACCGTCGCTCCGAGGCGGTGCGAGGACGGGGGGGCGCGAGCCCCCCTTTTCCTTTACGCTGGGAGCGGAAGGTGATCGATGACCGACCTCGCGATCCACCTCGCCCGGGAATTCTGGTCGCTGCTCGGCGAGATGGCGCCCTGGCTGCTTTTCGGGTTCCTGGTCGCCGGGCTGCTGTCGGTCTTCCTGCGTCCCGAGACGATCGAGCGCCACCTCGGCGGCCGGGGGCCGGGTCCGTCCCTGAAGGCCGCCGCGCTCGGCGTCCCGCTCCCCCTCTGCTCCTGCGGGGTGATCCCGGTCGCCGCGTCCCTGCGCCGCCACGGGGCGAGCCGCGGCGCAACCGCCGCGTTCCTCCTCTCGACGCCCCAGACGGGGGTCGACAGCATCCTCGTCACGTTTTCCCTGCTCGGACCCGTGTTCGCCGTCGTGCGGCCGGTGGTCGCGTTCCTCTCCGGCGTGATCGGGGGGATCACCATCGACGTCCTCGGGGACGAGCGGGAAGGGCTTCCCGGGAGCGGGGAGGCGGCGGAAGCCCGGCATCCCGTGCCCCTCCCCGCGGCGGCTTCGCCCGGCGACCCCGCGGGGGAGCGCTGCGCCGACGCCTGTTGCGCCGGGGGCTCGGAACTGCCGTGGTGGCGACGGGTCCTCGAGTACGGGTTCGTCACCCTGCCCGAGGACCTCGCCCGGCCGCTGCTCCTCGGGATCCTGGTCGCCGGGCTGATCGGCCTGCTGGTCCCGGGGGACCTGTTCACCGGGATCCTCGGCCACGGCATCGTGCCGATGCTCGCGATGATGGTGATCGGGATCCCGATCTACGTCTGCGCAACGGGGTCGGTCCCGGTGGCGGCGGCCCTGATCGCGAAAGGCGTCTGCCCGGGAGCCGCGCTCGTCTTCCTGATGACCGGCCCCGCGACGAACAGCGCGACGATCGCCACGGTCTGGAAGATCCTCGGCCGCCGGGCCACCATCGCCTACCTGGCGGTGGTCGCGCTGACCGCCCTCGGCTCGGGGCTGCTCCTCGATGCCACGTTCGACTGGACGGGCCTGCCGGTGGCGACCGGGGCCGGAACGATGCTGCCCGCCTGGCTCCGCCACGGGAGCGCGGTCCTCCTCCTCGTCCTCCTGCTCCGCGCCCCGCTGGCCCGCCTGCTTCCCTGGCGCGGCCGGGCGGCCGCAGGGGGCGCCGGTTGCGACGATCCCCGGGAAGGAACTTCCGTCCCCCCGTGCTGCTGTTCCCACGACGACCCCCGGTAGCGCGGCCCGCGGAGAACGGGCAGGGCCGGCCCCGCGGGGCCGGCCCTCGAGAAGCGTTTCACCCGGAAGAGGGTCAGAAACGCCCGCCCCGGCCTCCGCGCCGGCCGTTCCGCCGGTTCCCGGGACCCTGGTTCGGGCAGAGAGAGGGATCGGGCTCACCGTCGGCGTTCACCATTCCCCGCTCCCGCGGGGTCGAGAGGATCTCGTCGAAGGTGGCCTGGTCCAGGAACTGCGGCTCGTACGTGGCGCCGTTCCGCTGGAGGAGGTCCATGAAGCTCCGGAGGTGGTTCCGGGAGCCCTTGGCCAGGTTCTGGTAGACGAGGCGGATGTCCTCGTTGTCGGTATGGCCGAGGTCCTCGTAGAGGTCGGCGATGTCCTTGTCCTCGATGGTCGCTCCGACCACGAGGGCGTCGACCAGCGACTGCTTCCCCTGCGCGACCAGGTCGTCGTACAGCGCCTGGATCCCCGGGTCGGCGAACGTGCCGGGGATGTCATCGGCCATCGGGAGGGCGAGGTCATACTTCTCGAACAGGAGCGCGACCGAGTCCATGTGCCGCTGCTCGGACCGGCCGATGTTCGCGAAGACCCGGAGACCCCATTCCTCGTAGAGGACGGCATGGACGTCCCGGGCCATCTTCTCTTCCTGCCACATGAATTCCAGGTCGGCCTGTTCCACGTCGTCGACCTCCTGGAAGGGCATCCCGGAGATCACCGTCGCCATGCAGGCCAGGTTGCCCGCTCCCCCGTTGCCCGGGCCTCCGTTGCCGGGTCCACCGTGCCCGCGGCCAGCCAGGGCGGGTCCTGCGACCAGGGCAAGGGAGAGCGCGAGGATCGTCGCGAGCGTCGTCTTTTTCGTCGTCATCCGTGGGTCCTCCTTGCGGGACCTCCCCGACCCGGGGGGTCCACGTTCGCTCCCCCGAGAGGCACGATCCGTGCCACGGAACGGCATGGAACCTGCATGTCCGTGATTCCGACGGGGTTGGCCTCGCCTCCGGCACCGCCCGCCCCGCGACGGGCTCGACGAATCCTGCCGGATCGGACGGCACTTCCCGACGAGGGCGTCGAGGTCGCGACCGGGAGATAATCGGACGATGACGACGCCGACACGCCGCCGCACGTGGACGATCGTGGTGCTCCTCCTCGCCGGGTGGTTCGCCGCGGGGGGGTGGGCGCTGCGGGAAGCCCGGCGGCAGCAGCGGGAAACCCGGGAGGTGCTGCGGCGGGAGGCCCTCGCCCTCGCCCGCACGCTCGGCCCCGCCCTGACTGCCGCCGCCGCCGCCGCGGAGGAGCTCGGGGAGGTGCTGTCCTGGAAGCTTCTCGACGACACCCGGGCGCTGGCCCTCCTCGACGGGGCCGGGGCGCTGGACAGAGACACGCTCGAGGCGTTCGTCGACGAGGCGGGACTCGCCGCGGCGGTGGTCCTCGCCCCGGACGGCCGCGTCCGCCTGGCGGCCGGAGAGGACGTTCCGGCGGCGGTCCTCGCCGAGGCGCGGGACGTCCTGGACGGCCGCGTGGAGGAGAAGCTCCTCGACTGGTCCCGCGAGGACGGCCAGGCCCACCTGGCCGCGATCGCACGATCCTCCCGCGGCGCGGTCCTCGCCCGGATCCACCCGACCCGGGCCTTCGCCTTCTCCCGGCGCCTCGGCGTGGAGAACCTCCTCCTTTCCCTGGTCCGCACGCCCGGCATCGTCTACCTCGCGTTCTCGGTGGAGCCGGGGGGCCGGCGCGTCGAGGCGAGCCGGGACGGGAAACCGGTGCCCGCCCCGGCGGGGGATGACCGGGGCCTTCTCCGGCGCGTGCGTCACCGGAGCGTGTTCGAGGTCCTGGTGCCGGTGGAGGCCCCCGCCGGCCGCAACGCGGTCCTCCAGGTGGGGCTCGACGCGGCCGCCCTCGAACAGGCGACGGCGGCGGCCATGCGCCGCACCCTCCTCGTCGCGATCGTCCTCTCCGCTCTCGGGCTCCTCGGCGCCGCCTTCGCCGTCGTTCTCCGGCAGCGGGCGGAAGAGCGGGCCGAGTCCGCCCGCCGGCTGGCCGACGCGGAACGCGCCCGCCAGGAGAGCGAGCGCCTGGCGGCAGCGGGTGCCCTCGCGGCCGGGCTCGCCCACGAGGTCCGCTCCCCGATGAACGCGATCGGGATGGCCGCCCAGAGGATCGAGCGTCACCCGGAAGCCGGCGAGACGGTCCGGGAGCTGGCCGCCACGATCCGCCGGGAGATCCGGCGCCTCGAGGAGACCCTGGGCGGGTTCCTCGCGCTGGCGCGCCCGACACGGGGCCCGTTCGAGCGGGTCGATCCGTGTGCCCTCGCCCGGGAGGTGATGATGCTGCTCGTCCACGAGGCCGAGGCCCGGGGGGTGCGGGTCGAACTGGGAGAACGGTGCGCGGCCCCCGTGCGGGCGGACCGGGAGGCGCTCCGGCGGGCCCTCGTGAACCTGGTGCGGAACGCGATCCAGGCGTCGCCCCCGGGAAAGACGGTGCTGGTCCACGTGGAGGTGGACGACGATGCGGCGCGGCTGGTCGTCGAGGACGAGGGACCGGGGATTCCACCGGAGATCCGCGACCGCGTGTTCGACGCCTTCGTGACGACGCGGGCCGAGGGGACGGGGCTCGGTCTTTCGCTGGTGCGACGGACCGTGGAGGACCATGGCGGCCGGGTGATCCTCGAGGACCGTTCCGGCGGGGGTACCCGGGCCGAGATCGTGCTGCCCCGGGCCCGGGATCCCGGGCGGGAAGGAGGCGAGACACGATGAGCGGAAAGCTCGAGGCACGAATCCTCCTTGCCGAGGACGACGACGCCCAGCGGGGACAGCTCGCCGGGTTTCTCGCCGACCTGGGGGCGGAAGTCCTGGCCGCCCGGGACGGGGAGGAGGCCGTCGCCCTGCTGGAGCGGGATCCCGTGGACCTGGTGATCTCGGACCTGCGCATGCCGCGGGTGGATGGCCGGGACCTGCTCCGGCGGGCGAAGGAGCTGGCTCCGGACGTGGAGGTCATCCTGGTGACCGCCTACGGGACCGTTCCGGACGCGGTCGGGGCCCTCAAGGACGGGGCGGCCGACTACCTCCTCAAGCCGCTCGACCTGGAGGAGGTCGAGCACGTCGTTCGACGGGCCCTCGAGGCACGCCACCTCCGGCGGGAGAACCGCGAACTGCGCCGGCGCCTCGGCGAGATCGAATCGCTGCCCGGGATCGTCACCGCAGGGGGCCCGATGGCCGAGGTGCTCTCGGTGGCCGCCCGGGTGGCCCCTTCCCCGGTTTCCGTCCTGCTCCTCGGGGAATCGGGCACGGGCAAGGAACTGGTCGCCCGCGCGATCCACGCGGCGAGCCCCCGCCGCGACGGCCCGTTCGTGGCGGTCAGCGCAGCGGCTCTCTCCCCCTCCCTGCTCGAGAGCGAGCTGTTCGGCCACGAGAAGGGAGCCTTCACCGGGGCGGATCGCCGGCGAATCGGCCGCCTCGAGGCCGCACACGGAGGAACGCTCTTTCTCGACGAGATCGGCGAACTCCCGCCCGAGACCCAGGTCAAGCTGCTCCGCGTGCTCCAGGAGCGCGCCGTCGAACGGGTCGGCGGCAACCGGCCGATCCCGATCGACGTCCGGGTGATCGCCGCGACGAACAGGGATCTCCCCAAGGAGGTCGCCGAGGGACGGTTCCGGGAGGATCTCTACTACCGGCTCGCCGTCGTCACGATCGAGATCCCGCCCCTCCGGGCACGTCGCGCCGACATCCCGCTGCTGGTGGAACACTTCCTCGAGAAGCACGCGGCGGTCGCGGGAGGCGCGAAGAAGGCCCTCTCCCGCGAGGCGATGGACCTGCTCGTGAGGTACGACTTTCCGGGGAACGTCCGGGAGCTGGAGAACATCGTTCAGCGCGCCCTCGTGCTGTCCCGGGGCGACCTGGTCACGACCGACGACCTGCCCCCGGCCGTCCTCGGTGCCCGCGGGGAGCCGCGCCCGGGACCCGGAGCGGGCACGGACGGCACGCTCCCCGAGCGGATCGCGGCGCTCGAGAGGGCCCTGATCGAGGAGGCACTGGCGGCCGAGGGTGGCAACCAGTCCCGGGCGGCGGCCCGGCTGGGGATCAGCGAGCGGGCCCTGCGGTACAAGCTGGCCAAGTATCGTTCCCGGGGCGAATCCGGGACCTGAGGTTGCGGCAGGGTTCGTCGAAGAAGCCCCCCGGGCTCGACGATCCTGTCGAGAAAGTCCCCGGGAAACCGGCGATTCGCCGGCACGAAACTTGCGGAGACGACGGGTGGAGGCCGGTGCGGCGCACCGGCCGGAGGGAGGTCGATGATGCGAAACGAACGATGGTGGACGACGATGCTGCTCCTCGCCCTGGTCTCCTCGCTGCCGGCCCTCGCCGGCGCCGGCAGCGAGTGGACGCTGACCGGCTGGGCCGCCTCCGGCGACTACGGGACCGGCGTGGACGCCGATACCCGGGCGTTCTCGCTCCGGTACGTGACAGGGGACACCTTCCAGTTCCGGCTGGAGGTTCCCTGGGTGGCGGTCCGCCGGACCCTCGGGGTGACCTGGACCGGCGCGGGACCGGTGCCGGTCGACGAGGGCCACCGGGGCGAGTGGTCCGACTGGATGGGCGGGCATGGCAGCATGCCCGGCGGAGGGCATGCCCCGCTCGCCCTCGCTCCCCTCGAGGCGACGGACGATCCCGTCGGCGACGATCGCTGGGCCACCGGGCTCGGTGACGTCAGGATCGGGGTCGGTCGTCGCCTTGCCGGGGGCGGCCTCAAGGTCTACCGGCTCGACGCCGCACTCGAGGTGAAGCTGCCGACCGCCGACGAGGAACGAGGTCTCGGCACCGGGGAATGGGATGCGCGGGTCGGGCTCTCGGGCGAGTACCACGGCTGGGCGGCCTCCTTCTTCGGCGGCATCGGCTGGAACCGGATCGGCGACCCGGACTGGATCGACTTCAAGGACACCGTGGACGGTTTCGTCGGGCTCGAGTCGGAGCCGCTGCGGGGCGGGCTCGTCCTCTCGGGCTGGCTCGAGGGAAACGGCGAGATCACCCCCGGGACCGGTTCGCGGGTCGCGCTGGGGGCGGGGCTGCGGCTGCCCCTCCACGAGCGGCTCGGCCTGCGCGTGCTCGCGACCACCGGCTTGACGGATGCCGCCGAGGACTGGAGCCTTTCCCTGGGGATCTCGTGGGGCGTTCCCCCTTCGCGACCCCGCACGCCCGGCATGCTCCGGTAACCCGGAGGAGCGGAACACGTGAAGAAGACGTTCCCGGTGTTCCTGGCCCTCGCGGCGCTGCTCGCGGCGCCGGCGGGGACGCCTGCCCGCGCGGGCCGCGGGACCGGGTACGTCATCGTCGAGGGAACGGTCCGAACCCTAGAGCAGGTCACCCTCGAGGATGGCTCCGTGCAGACCGTGGCCGTGGTCGGGACGGACCGCGGCGAGGTCCGCCTCCTCCTCGCACCATCGGCCGTCCTCGACGAGATCGGGTTCGAGCTGAAACCGGGCGACCACGTGCGGGCGCGGGCCCTCGCGACGGAGGGAAGTGAGCCCGCGCCGGTACAGAAGATCTTCAACCTGGACCGGGCGACGCGGCTGCGGTTGCGCACGTTCCGCGGAGTGCCCCTGTGGTCGAACACCGGCCGTTTCCAGGGCTGCGGCGTCGAGGGACACCCCGCCCCCCGGCACGGGCACGGCCGCCATCACGGCATGGGCCACGGGCGGGTTCCCCCCGGCGGGATGGGCGGTGGCATGCGTCCGCCGGGACGCCGCTGACGCACCGTGCGCGCCCTCGACCTTCGGGCGGCCTCCCGGCCGCCCCTACATGAACCCACGAAACCCGCGGCTTCGTGTACGGGTCTCCTGTAGGGGTCGCCGGGAGGCGACCCGGGCGGTGCGGAGCGCCGCGCGCCCCCGGCGGCTCAGGGACAGGACCCGGGAGCGGCGTCGATCTCGTCGTCCCGCAGGCCGACCTGGGAATCGGCGAGGCTCTCCCACGTCATCGGATCACCGTCCGCGACGCCCCGGACCAGCACCCACCAGCCCTCGCCGGCCGCCGGCGTCGCCGTCCAGTCGAGCCGGTCCGCGTCCAGGTCGTCCGCGAGGCACTCCTTCGTCGCCGCGGAGAAGTCCCCGCCGCTCCGGAGGAGTTCCCCGACGTCCCCGCGAACCACGTCGAAGGCATCGGCGCCGCACTCCCGGTCCCAGGAAATCGCGTTCTTCTCGACGGTCACCCGCACGCGCGCCGTTGCCGGCGACGCGAGGATCTCGACGTCATCCAGGTTCCAGCCCGAGCAGGCGTCGATCACCGTGAGCTGCACGTGGTGCTTGAACCGGAACCAGACGCTGGCCTGGTGGTCCGCCTGGGGCGCCTCGTGCTCCGCCTGGACCCAGTGATCGTCCGACATCGGCCCCTCGGCCTCCCAGACCGCCTCCCACGTCGAGCCGTCGGTGGAAACCTCCACCGCCTGGCTGACCACCGGCGCCTGGCCGGCGTTGAGCCACCGCATGTAGCGGATCCGCGTGCCGGCGGCCGCGGAGAGGTCGACGGGACCGATCACCAGGTACTGCGGGTTCCCCGCCATCCGGTCGTAGTTCCCCGCGAGGTTGATCCCGAAGACGTTCGTCCCGGTCGCCCCGGAGGTCGGGTCGGGGTTCGGGCACGAGGGACTCCCACCCTGTCCCTGCGGCCGGCCGAACTCCCACTCGCCGTCCCGTGACCAGCCCGGGTCGGAATCGAGGTTCCAGGAATACTCCTCGACTGCCCGGCCCACCCGCAGGTGCGCCGGCCGCGTCGTGTCCCCGTCGTGGTCGGTCAGGTTGACGAAGTGCACGGTCGTCCGGTGCTCCCCGTTGTCGAGCTGGTGGGCCAGCTCCCCGAACGAGACCGTCACCTCGATCGACGCCCCCGGGTCGAGGGTTCCGGCCGACGGCTCGGCCACCACCCACGGGTCGTCCGCGGTCACCTCGAAGTCGATCGGGTTCTCGGCGTCCCGGTTTTTCACCGTGTAGACCCGGCGGTCCGGGTCGAACGGTCCGCCGGCGGGGCCGCTTCCCTCGAGGCCTTCCGGCGGGGTCACCTCCATCCCGTGGGGGCTGACCTCCCCGTAGACCCGCAGGGACGGGTCCCCGAAGATGTGCCAGGTCTTGAACATCCCGGGCCCCTCGGACGGGTACTTCTCGATCATCGAGCACGACCCGGCGAAGTAGAGGGCGCCGACGGTGTGGTATGGGTGATCCGGGTCGGTCAGCAGCAGGTTGAACTCGTCCTGCGCCTCCATCGGCGGCGACCAGTCCTGGCTGATCGACGAGCCGTAGAACGTGATCGCCCCGGTCGGCTTCCCGGTGGAGTCGTCCGTCGCCCGCAGCCAGGCCTCGGCGAAGCACTTGTCGTACTTCTGGAACGCCCCGTTGAGGCAGGCGACCGAGAAGATGAACGGCAGCATGTCGTCGTTGACCAGCGCGTCGACGTCCTCGACGTTGAACCCCGTCGTCGACCAGCTCCTCTCGTTCCCGTGCCCGCAGTAGTTGACGAGCCCGCGGCCGGCGTTGAGCGCGTTCGCCACCTGGGTGTCGGTCGCACCGGGATCGTAGATCTGGTCGACGAGCGTGTACCCGGCGCCGAGGAGCCAGTCGCGGATCTCGTCCATGTGTTCCCGGTCCGTCTGGCCGTCGTCACCCGTTCCCTGGTCGGAGGCGATTCCCGTCGCCCGCATGAACCAGTCCTGGTGGATCGCGTCGAGGGAGCCCTCGTAGTCGATCGTCCGCCCGGTCTGGGTGTCCACCTCGTAGTCCCGCTGGGCGGAGAAGCGGCCGACCATGATGTCCGGGTAGTCGTCGTCCCCGGCGAGCAGCGCGTACGTCGGGTCGCCCGGACCCTCGCGGCCCTTGTAGTTCACGGTCGGGCTGGCGACCTGGTCGATGTCCCCGACCAGGAGGACGAAGGCGAGGTTCGTGCTGTCGTACCTCTGCTGGATGTACTGCTTGATCGAGTCCGGGTCGTTCCCGACCTCGCTGATTGGTACGACGTCGGTCGGGATTCCCATCGCCGACTTGTGCCCGGCGAAGCCGTCCATCCGGTCGACCCACGGGTCGTGGCAGAGGACCAGCATCGACCCGTCCTCGTCCATGTCCGGGTAGCGCGGGTCCTCGTCGGTCGCCGTTCGGGCCGGGTCGTGCGCCTCGAAGTTGACGAAGTGGGCCCGCATGAGCTCGCGGAACGCGCGCGAAGGCTTCCGGCCGGTGACGGCCCGGTCGATCACGTTGATCTCCCCGGGCCCGGCATCCCGCAGCTCGACCCGGACGTGGGTGTAGATCCGCGTGACGCCCCGGGCCGGGTCGAAGACGAAGGGTGTGACGCGCACGGCGAGGCCACGCACGTCGCGCAGGATGTACGGCCGGCCGGTGGTCACGGGCGCGATCGGCCACGGTTGGCGGCCGCGGTAGACCGGGCCGAACTCCCAGGGCACCGTTGCCGGGTCGACGGTGCGGGGCAGGCTCCCCTTCGAGGGGACCGGCACCGCCTCGACCTCCGTCCAGCTCCGCTCGAGGACCCGGAGCGTCATCCTCCGGTCGTCCGGGATGATCACGCTGCGGGCGACCAGCGGAACCTCGGGGCTTCCCTTCTCGAGGAGCATTCCCTCGCCAGGAACGACGAACCGCACGTACTCCCGGCCGTCGATCACCACGGTCTCCTGCCGGAAGTCGAGCAGGTCGAGGTCGAGGACGATCCGGTTCCCGTCGTCGAGGACCACACGGACGGCGACCGCCTCGCTCCCCGCGGACGGGGCCGCGGGAACGACGGGCGAAAGGCACGAGACGACGACGAGGAAGAGGACGGTGATCGGGAACGACCGGCGCACGACGATTCTCCTTGCCCCCCGAGCGGACCGGGCGGCCTCCCCTCCGCCGGCACGAGTCAGCAGTTGCGGCCCGCGGAAAATAACACGGGCCGCCCGCCCTATCAGGTACGGGGACCCCGCCTGATTGCAAGGAAGTTCTTTCGCCCGGGAGCCGCTTTCCCGAACGGGGGCGGCCGGGTGTGGACGGCAACGGACGGGGTATCCTTCCCCGGAGGAGGAGACGGATGCTCGAGTGGTTCGCCGGGCTCCACCCGGTCCTCCAGGCCCTGGTCGCCACCCTGTTCACCTGGGGCGTCACCGCCGCCGGGGCGGCGCTCGTCTTCCTGGTCGCGACGATGCGCCGCGGCGTGCTCAACGCCTCCCTGGGCTTCGCGGCGGGGGTCATGATCGCCGCGAGCTACTGGTCGCTCCTCGCCCCGGCGATCGAGATGAGCCGCGAGACGGGCGGCGTCCCCTGGCTCCCGGCGGCCGGGGGCTTCCTTCTCGGGGGCACCTTCCTCTGGGGGGTCGACCGGGTCCTGCCCCATCTCCACCTCGGGCTCCCCCGGGAGGATGCCGAGGGGATTCCCACGTCCTGGGAGCGGGCCGTGCTCCTCGTCCTCGCGATCACCCTGCACAACATCCCCGAGGGCCTCGCCGTGGGGGTCGCCTTCGGCGCCGTCCACGCGGGCCTTCCCTCCGCCACCCTGGGCGGGGCGATCGCCCTCGCCCTCGGGATCGGGATCCAGAACTTCCCCGAGGGAACGGCGGTCGCCGTGCCGCTCCGTGCCGAGGGGCTCTCCGCGGGCAGGAGCTTCTTCTACGGCCAGCTCTCCGGCGTCGTCGAACCGATCGCCGGCGTCCTCGGGGCGGCGGCGGTGCTGGCGATCCGGCCCCTCCTGCCCTGGGCGCTCGCCTTCGCCGCCGGTGCGATGATCTACGTCGTCGTCGAGGAGCTCATCCCGGAGGCGCAGCAGAAGGGAAGCACGGACATCTCCACGGCGGGACTGATGGCCGGCTTCACCGTGATGATGGTCCTCGACGTCGCCCTCGGCTGACGTACCGGTTGGTTTTCTGGCGGGCACCGCCGGCTCGCCCTACCCTTGCCCGTGATGATGCCGATCGTTCTCCGGACGCGCGGCCCGGTCGTCGCGCTCGCCTCGGTGGCCCTCCTGCTGGCCGGCCTCATTTTCCCGGCGGCGGCGCCGGTGGTGTGCGTCGGCGAAGACCACAGGGCCGTGGAGGCCCTGCTCGACGGATGCTGTCCCGTCCCGGCTCCTCCCCGGGAAGGGGGCGCGATCGAGCCGGGTTGCGGCGCCTGCGTCGACCTGGTCGCCGCCTCGGCGCTGGCGGGCGGGAACGCCCCCGTCCTCGCGGGTGCCCTGTCGGCTCCCACGAAACCCGCCGTGAGCCCCGCACCCCCGGCCGCGGAGACCGCCACGGAGGTACGGGCTCCCGCCCTCGCCCTTCTCTCGACGGTCGTTCTGCGCTCCTGATCCCTCGCGAACTCGTTGTCCCGTGAGTGCCCCGGTCCCGCGCCGGGGTCGTCGACAGCCCGTCCCGCGAGGATCGACCCGATGCGCCATGCTCTCCGGGCAGCGCCTCCGGCGCTTGCCTTCCTGTTGACGGCTTCCCTCCCGCTCGCCGCCTCCGGCCCCCTGCCCCCCCTGACGCTCGCCGAGGCGGAGGCCCGCGCCCTCGCCCGCAACCCGTCGCTTGCCGCCGCCGGGCTCGCGGTGCAGGCGGCAGGGGCCCGTGCACGCCAGGCCGGACGTCCACCCAATCCATTTCTCGAGCTCGAGGGAGAGAACTTCGGCGGCCTCGGGGGCCTGCGGGGCACCGGGGCCGCGGAGTGGACGATCTCTGTCACGCAGCCGATCCCCCTCGGGACCCGGCTTCGCGCCGCCCGGGAAGCGGGCGACCGGAACCGGGAACTCCTGGACCTGGAACGGGAGCGGTTTCGCCTCGACCTGCTCGCGCGCACCAGGGCCGCCTTCCACCGCGCGCGGATCGCCCGGGAACGGGTAGCGCTGGGCGAGGAGATGCTGCTTCTCGCCGAGGAGTTCGCCGAGACGGTTCGGCTCCGCGTGGAGGCGGGCCGTGCCGCTCCGGTGGAAGCGATCCGCGCGGGAATCGAGGTGACCCGTGCCCGCACGGCCCTGGCGCGGGCCCGGCGCGAACGCGCGGCCGCCCGCGCCAGCCTGGCCGCCTGCTGGGGAGCGACCGCCCCCGACTTCGGCGTCGTGGAAGGTTCACTGCCGGTCCCGCTGTCCCCGCCTCCCTGGACGGAAACCCTCGCTGCCCTCGCCTGTTCCCCTGATGCCCGGCTGCTGGCGGCGGCCCGGGAACGCGCCTCCGCGGTCTCGCGGCACGAGCGGGCGCGGGTCGTCCCCGACCTGGAACTCCGGGTGGGTCGTCGACGGCTCGCCGGGACGGGAGACGAGGGATTCGTCGCGACCCTGGGCCTCCCGCTGCCCCTCCTCGATCGCAACCGGGGGGCGCGGCGGGCCGCCGCCCTGGAAGAGACGCGCGCGCGCCTCGCGGAGGAAGCCGGTCGCAGCGAACTGGTAGCGGCCCTGCGCGCCTCGTTCGAGCGACTTGCCGCCGCCGAGGAAGAACTCGCCGCGCTCCGGGAAGAGGTCGTCCCTGCGGCGGAGCGGGCGTTCCTCCTGGTCGAGACCGGTTACCGGGAGGGAAAGTTCGGTTTTCTCGAGGTTCTCGACGCACGCCGCGACCTCGCCCTCGCCCGCTCCCTCTTCCTCGACACCGCTCTCGAGGTGCTCCTCGCCCGAACCGACCTCCAACGCCGTACCGCCGGCATGCCCGCGCTCGCCGGGGGAGAAGACCGATGACCGTCCGTATCGTTCTCCTGGCGCTCGCCCTGCTGCTCGCGGCTGCCTGCTCGGCCGAAAATGCCCCGGGACCCGGTCACGCGGACCCCGGTGATCACGGGACGGCCGGCCACGGGGCCGGGGCCGTCGTCCTCGCGCCCGGGGCCGCCGCCCGGGCGGGCCTCGAGGTCGCCGTCGCCGGCCCGGGTCCCATCGCCATCCGGCGGGACCTCCCCGGGGAGGTCCGGGCCAACGGCGACCGTCTCGCCCACGTGGCCCCGCGGGTCGGAGGAATCGCCCGGGAAGTGCACGCGAGCCTCGGCGACCGGGTCCGCGCAGGCCAGGTCCTCGTGGTCCTGGAGAGCCGGGAGCTGGCCGAGGTGCGGGCGGGTTGGCTGGCGGCGCGGGCCCGGGTCGAACTGGCGCGGGAGACCTTCGCGCGCGAGGACAGGCTTCGCCGGCGGGGAGTGACCGCCGAGCAGGATTGGCTGGACGCTCGCACCGCCCTGGCGGAGGCGGAGATAGAGCTGCGGGCCGCGCGGCAGGGTCTCCTGGCCCTCGGGGTGCCCCCGGGGGAGCTCGAGCGTCTTTCCTCTCTCCCCGAGGTCAACCTCGCGACGCTGAGGCTCGTCGCCCCTCTCCCGGGGGAAGTGATCGATCGCCACGTCACGGTCGGCGAGACGGTCGCCGCCCTGGCCCCGGTGTTCACGGTCGCCGACCTCTCGACCGTGTGGGTCGACCTCTCGGTCTACCCCGGGGACCTCGCCCACGTGTCTCCCGGCGCCCCGGTCGAGATCGTGGGGCCCGGGGGGCGTCCCCGGGCCCGCGGCAGGATCTCGTTCATCTCCCCCCTGCTGGGCGAGGAGACGCGCACCGCGCTCGCCAGGGTCATCCTGCCGAACCGGGATGGCGCCTGGCGCCCGGGGACCTTCGTCACCGGGCGCGTGACCGTCGAGGACGCGGATGTTCCCGTCCGGGTGCCGCTCACCGCGCTCGTGTACCCGGAGGACGGGGGGGCCGCGCTGTTCATCGCCGAAGACGGGGGCCGGTTCACCCTCCGCCGGGTGACTCTCGGCCGCCGGGACGCACGCTGGGCCGAGGTGACGGCGGGCCTCGACCCGGGGGAGCGGTACGTCATCCGGGGAGGGTTCTCGCTGCTCGCGGAGACCGGGAAGGACGCCTTCGGCGATGGACACGGCCACTGACCGGGAAGGAGCGAGACGATGAAGAACCTGCTGCGCCTCGGCGTCGAGAGTCGCCTCGTCGTCATCGCCCTTGCCCTCCTGCTGATGGCTGCCGGCTGGGCGAGCTGGCGACACCTGCCCATCGACGCGTTCCCGGACGTCTCGCCGAACCTGGTCCAGGTGTTCACGGTCACCGAGGGGCTCGCCCCCGAAGAGATCGAGACGTGGGTGACGTTTCCGATCGAGACCGCGATGAACGGCCTGCCCGGTGTCGCGAAGGTTCGCTCGGTCTCGAACTTCGGTCTCAGCGTGGTCAACGTGTACTTCCGCGACGACGTGGACCCCTGGTTCGCCCGGCAGCTCGTCGGGGAACGGCTGCAGGAGGCGCGGGAGCGGATCCCCGAGGGATTCGGCGATCCCCGGCTGGGCCCGATCTCCACCGGGATGGGCCTCGTGCTGTTCTACTACCTCGAGGACACGACCGGTCGCCGTACCCTCGAGGAGCTGCGCACGATCCAGGACTGGGTGGTCAAGCTCCACCTGCAGCAGGTGCCGGGAGTCACGGAAGTCCTTGGAATCGGGGGCTGGGAGAAACAGGTTCACGTCGAGGTCGACCCGGATGCCCTGCTTCGCTACGACCTCACCCTCGGAGACGTGATCGAGGCGATCCGCGCGGGCAACCGGAACGTCGGCGCCCAGTTCATCGAGCGCAACGCGGAAGAGCTCGTCGTCCGGAGCGTGGGACTCGCCGCCGGGAAGGAGGACCTCGCGCGGATCGTTCTCCGCTCGGTGGACGGCACCCCGGTCTGGCTCGGCGACGTCGCCCGGATCCGTGTCGGCGGGGCCGTCCGACGCGGAGTCCAGACCCGCGATGGCATCGGGGAGGTGGTCGCCGGCCAGGTGATCAAGCTGTTCGGCGCCAATGCCTCCACCGTCATCTCGGCCGTCGAGAAACGGGTCGCGGAGATCAACCGGATCCTGCCGGAGGGAGTGCGCATCGTCCCCTACTACGAGCAGAAGAGCCTCGTCGCGGCCGCCGTCCGGACGGTCGTGGACGCCCTCGTGCAGGGCATCGCTCTCGTCGTGCTCGTGCTCCTGGTTTTCATGGGCGGATGGCGCGCCAGCCTGGTGGTCGCCCTCTCCATTCCGTTCTCCGTCCTCGCCTCCTTCATCGGCATGCGGGCCCTGGGACTCTCGGCAAACCTGATGTCACTCGGGGGACTCGCGATCGCGATCGGCATGATGGTCGACGGCACGATCGTCATGGTGGAGAACGTGGACCGGGTCCTGCGCACGTCGCCGCCCGGAGAGGACCGGGGAACCGTCGTCGTGCGGGCCGGCGCGGAGGTGGCGCGACCGATCCTCTACACCGTGACGATCGTGGTGGTCGTCTTCCTGCCACTCTTCACGCTGCGCGGCGTGGAAGGGAAGACGTTCCGTCCGCTGGCGTGGACGTTCGCCCTCGCGATGCTCGGTTCTCTCGCGTGGGCGCTCCTCGTGGCGCCGGCGCTCTCCTCGCTGGTCCTGAGGCGTCCCTCCGCCGGCCGACGTTCCCCGGCAGACCGGCTGCTCGGGCTGCTGCGGGACGCATACGAACCGGTCGTGCGGTGGTTCGTCCGGCGCCGGTGGGCGGCGCCGTGCATGGCGGCCCTGCTGTTGTCCTGTGGTGCCGTGGTCGTTCCCTTCCTCGGGTCGGAGTTCACGCCGACCCTCCAGGAGGGCACGATCGTGGTCCGGCTGACCATGGCGCCATCCATCGCGCTCACGGAGTCGACGCGCGTCGCCCTTGCCGTGGAACGCCGGCTGCTGGAGCTCCCGGAGATCGAGTCGGTCGTCACCCGCATCGGCCGCGGAGAGGTCGGTGCTCACACCGACCCGGTCAACTCCGCCGAGATGTTCCTGTTGCTGGCCCCCCGCGACCGCTGGCGTGTCCCGGACCAGGAACGCCTCGAGGACCTGCTCCGCGAACACCTCGGCGAGATTCCCGGGATACTGGTCAATTTCACCCAGCCGATCGAGATGACCGTCGACGAACTGCTGGAAGGAGTGCGCGCCCAGCTCGCGGTCAAGGTGTTCGGCGAGGATCTCGCCACCCTCGAGCGAACGGCGGAGCAGATCGCGCGCCTGGTCCGGAGCATTCCCGGGGCGGCGGACGTCCAGGTCGATCGCCTGGCGGGCGCCCCGCAGCTTCTCCTGCGGGTCGACCGGGAGGCGGTGGCCCGGTGGGGCCTCGACGTGGAAACGGTCCAGGAGACGATCCGGGCCGCGGTCGGCGGCGCCGTCGTCGGCCAGGTCTTCGAGGGGATCCGGCGCTTCGACATCCTGGTCCGGTACCCGGAGGAGCGCCGGAATACGCCGGAGGCGATCGGCGGCATCCTCGTCCCCGGGCCGGGCGGGATGCGCGTTCCGCTCTCCGAGGTCGTGGAGATGCGCGAGGTGCGTGGGCCGCGCCAGGTGACCCGGGAAGGCGGTCAGCGGTTCGCCACCGTCCAGTGCAACGTCTCCGGGCGCGACATCGGGTCGTTCGTGGCCGAGGCGCAGCGTGCCATCGAGGAGCAGGTCGACCTTCCTCCGGGGTACCTGGTCACCTGGGGTGGCCAGTTCGAGCTCCAGCGACAGGCCAACCGTCGCCTCGCCCTCGTCGTGCCGGTCACGCTCCTTCTCGTCTTCCTGCTGCTCCATGCGGCCTTCCGGTCCACGCGGCGGACCCTCCTGGTCCTGGCCAACATCCCGTTGGCCCTCGTCGGCGGCGTGGTCGCCCTGGCCGTCTCCGGGCAGGTCCTGTCGGTCCCGGCGTCCGTCGGGTTCATCTCCCTCTTCGGGATCGCCCTGGGCAACGGGATGGTGCTGCTGGCCTGCATGGACGACCTCGCCCGTGGCGGCCTTTGCCCCGCCGAGGCCGCGACGAGGGGAGCGCTCCTCCGCCTTCGCCCCGTGCTCCTGACGGCGACGACGACGGCCCTCGGCCTGGTGCCGCTCCTCGCGGCCACCGGTACCGGCAGCGAGGTTCAGCGGCCGCTGGCGACGGTCGTCCTCGGGGGGCTCGTCACGTCGACCGTCCTCACGCTGCTGGTGCTCCCTGCGCTGTACCCGCGGATCGTCGCCCGAGGGTGGCGGGACCCCGGGTCACGTTGATGGCCGTCCCTACGGGCAGAACGGGTCCGCCGGTCGCGGGTCGACCGAGGGGTCGTGGCGGTCCTTCCCATCGCTGCGGAGACCGTAGGGGCCCTCGCACGTGCCGCCGCCCCAGGCGACCACCAGCCAGTAGCTGTCCGCGGGGGCGCGGGTCACCCGCGCCGTCGTCGAGGCCCCCCCGGCGGCGTCGCAACCGGTGGCCGGCGTCGGCGAGTCCGGGAACTCCGTCTCCCCGCCCGGCTCCTTGACGTGGTCGTAGGTCCCCTGGTCGCGGAGGCTCCCCAGCGTGCCGACGTAGAGGTCGTAGCCGGAGACCAGGCCCCAGGCCGGGTCCCAGGTGAACCGCAGGCCGTCGTCGTCGATCCGCTCGACCCTCGTGATCGTCGCCTCCCCCAGGTGACACCATCCGCCCCGCATCTCCGCGGCGTCCGGCTCGAGGAACAGCTCGTCGAGGACGAGCCGCCCCTCCGGGCTGCCGAAGCTCGGCCCGAACGAGAATCGCACCGCGGCGACGCGGGCGAGGTCGACCCCGCTCCCGTTGGCAAGAAAGTCCTCGAGGCGCAGGCGGACCCGCTCGAACTCGTCGTGCCACCCGCCCTGGCGCTGGTACGGTTCCTCGATCCCGCCGCCGTAGGCGCCGATCCGGATCGATGCCTGGTGCCCGTCCGCGTCCCGGATCGTGACCGTGAAGTCCAGGTCCCCCAGCCTCGCCGTCGTCAGCGGGTGCCGCGTTCCCTGGGCGCCGCGGAACGAGAGGTAGTCGAACCGGGTGAAGTCGGACAGACCGGGGACGATCTCCCACTCCAGGTAGACGTCGGACCCGTTCCAGTCGAAGACGATCCCGCGGTCGTTCTCTTCCGGGCCGATCAGCGTCACGCCGTTGAACGGGTCGGACGACGTCCAGGCGAAGTCCTCGTTGTTGTCGTCGAGGCGTCCCTCGGTGAAGTGCTGGACGTTCCCGGTCACCCGGCCGCCCGAGCTGCTGACGTTCGGCTCCGTTCCCGTCTCGAAGTCGTCGATTACCGCGTACCCGGACCGCGGGTGGGGCCTCCACTCGTTGGTCACGACGAAGCACGGGTTCGACGTGTCGACGCCGATCGGGTGAAACCGCTCGTACTGGCGCCAGAAGAAGTCGGTCGCCGCCGGGCTTCCCTCGCAGAAGTACTTCACCAGCGGCAGGAAGAGCCCGAGCTGGACCAGGTGGGTCCCGTCCTGGCCGATCGGGCAGGGCCCCTCGAACCAGTCCCACGTCTCCTGGCCGTCGTGGAACCACGCGTGGCCGGTCCCCTGTACGACGGTGGACATCCGCCAGCCCTCGGCCCGCTCGTACAGGTGGAACGTCTGGCACAGGTCGCAGTCGGCCGACCCGCTGACCTGCGTGTCTCCCGAGGCCGTCCAGAGATGGTAGTTGGCCCCGCGCGGAGTCTCGTTGTTCTCCATCTTGCCGCCGGGAGGGAGCATGCTGCTGAGGAGGACCAGGTCGTCGAGCGTGTAGTGGGTCGGGTGGTAGTTCCCCAGGTAGATGTCGTTGTACGCCCGGGTGATGCTGATCGCGCCGTAGCTGTGCCCGATCCAGACGATCCGGTGGGAGTCGATCTTCCCGGCGAGCACGCCCCCCGCGATCGTCCCCTGCTGGTCGAGGAAGGCATCGGTGTGCCGGTGGGTCGCGTAGTGATCCATGTTCTGGTGGGACATCACGATGTAACCCCACGACGCCAGGTGCCTGCCGATGTGGCCGTACCAGCGGTAGTCGTGGCCGGACCCGTGGCTGATCACGACGAGGGGACGCGGGTCCATGTCGCGGATCGTGGCCGGGTAGTAGCAGACCTCCATCGTCTCGTCCGCGGGAATCCCGAAGACCGTCCCGACGCTGTACGGGGGCACCTCGACCACCTCGAGGGGCCCGGGAGCGGTCGTGTCTCCGACCACGTAGAAGCCAGCCTCGTCCGAGTACCCGTCGACCAGGTCCCCGCCGGAGAGCCGCCCGTCCCTGTCCAGGTCGACGACGACGTCGTACCCGTGCCCGAGGCCGGTCATGGCGCGGGTCGCCGGCTCCCGGGCCCGCCACTCGAGCGTGTCCGCCGCGGCGATCTCGACCGTGTTCTCCTGGACCGTGTCCCCGGAGAAGGTCACCTCCTGGGGACCGGAGGTCCGGACGTCGTGCAGGACCGGGTCCCGCTTCCACTCGGCCAGGGTCCGTGCCTCGACCACCCAGATGTCGGCGGTCTTCCCCCGGACCTCCGGGTGAAGGGCCGGGTCGACGGCAACGTGGACGGGGGCGTTCGCGTTGAACGCCTTGACGTACTCGAAGAACGGGTACTCGGCGAGGGGGTTGCCGGCAAGCTCGGTCGCGACCTGGGCCCGGGAGACGGCGGGGCCGAGGGCGAACAGGACCGGGAAAAGCACGGCGAGAACCGGAACCGACCGCGGACGAACCATCGGCATCGCCTCCATCCGCACCGCCCGTGGCCGGCGGTCCCTCCCGTGCCTCAATGGATACGCCGTAACACGGTGGATGCACGGGTAAACATTCTCCGAGACACGCTTTCGCCGCGCTTCCCCTTGATTCGGGGACGGGATCGCCGTCTACTTGGAGGTGGTTGGAGCGTGCCGTGAGTGTTCCAGCGTCCAGGGGGAGATCTCGTCCACCGCGTCCGTTGCCCGGGCGTGCCCGCAGCTGACGTACCCGCTCGTCGTTCCCGGTCCAGGGGACCGGTCCTCCTGCCGCCCCGCCACGAGTCGCTCCCGGGAAGGAGGGAGATCGTCATGTCCCGGAAGGCTGTCACCGCCCCGTCCGCCGTCCTCGTCGCCGCCTGCCTGCTGGCAGCCGCGCTCCTGCTCCCCGCGTTGCCGGCGCGGGCCGGGGAGAACGACGCGGCCGCTCCTCCCCCGGTCGTCCGCTGCGCCCTCGGCGAGCCGGCCGACGACGGATCGCGCTGGCTCGCCGTCGCCGCGGTCGACGGCGACGGGTACCTCGTCCCGGGCGAGGAGGGCGAGGTTACCGTCGAGCTCCGCGGCGGGGCCACGTTCGAGGGGCGGGTCCTGCGGGGCCTCCTGCTCGACGGCCGCGGCGAGACGAGCGGCCGGGTCCGGCTCGCCGGCGGCGCCGCGCTGCTGCTCGTCGCCGGCGCGGCGGGAGACGATGTCGCCGCCCGCGTCACCCGGGAAGGGACGACGGGCGAGTGGACGGCGGCGCCCTCCCTCCCGGAAGGGGTCGAGCCGGTGGAGGCCCCCCCGCGCCCGGTGCGCCTCCCGGCGCCGCCGCCGGGCACGGAGGACGACGCCGGGCCGGTGGCGATGGTCCGGGTCGGCTGGGACGGACCGGCCGTTCCGGGCGAGCCCGTGCTGCTGCGCGCCGAGGCCCTCGACGCCGACGGCCGCGTGACCGACGCCCTCGACGGCAGCGAGACCTGGATCGCCCTCGCCGGGGCGGACGCGACCTTCACCGGCGCCTGCCCCGCCGGCAAGCTGGTCGACGGTGCCGGCACCACGTCGGCGATCGTTCACCTCGAGGAGGGCAGGCTCGCCCTCGAGGTCCTGCCCCGCTCCGGGGGCGACCTCTTCGTGACGCTGCAGTGGCGGGCGGGGACCTCGCTCCACGTCCGCCACGCGTACGCCGAGGTCGGTCCCCGCGACGGGTCGGCGACCGGGGACGCCCCGGAGGCGACGGGAGACCACGACGTCCCGGACGGCGGGGTCCGGCCCCCGGCCCACCGGCCGTGGAAGCTGCCCTTCGAGGTGACGGACGCCGTCTTCGACCCGGTCAAGCCGCGGCTCTGGGTCACCTCGAAGGAGGACCGGGCCGTCTACCTGGTGAACCTCCGTTCCGGTCGGGCCGTGCGAAAGTGGTCGTTCGACCAGGGCCCCGAGCACCTGGCGATCACGCCCGACGGCTCGCGCCTGTTCGTCACGATCCCGGCCGGGCCCCACCGTCCCTGGGGATCGGACCTCGGCTCCGGGCACGTGGCCTCGTGGGATCTCGGGCAGAAGCTCCTCGACCGGTACTTCCGGGTCGACTTCGATCCCCTCGACATCGTCGCCACGTCGGACGGGCACCTGGTCGTCTCCTCGGGCTCCGGCTGGCGAGGTTACCTGCGGGTCCTCGATGCCACCGACGGCCACGTCACCGACTCGGACTGGCACGCCGACACCGGCGCCTTCCTGGCTCCCAGGCCGCAGGAAGACCGCGTCTACGCGACCTACGACAACTACCACTACGACGTCGAGCGCTACGATCTCCTCCCGGGAGGACGGATCGACTACTCCCGGGCGGTGCGGGGCGACGCTCCCGGGCGGGCCGGCTGGATCACCCCGGACGGTTCGACCCTCGCCCTTTCCGGGGGGGACCTCCTGGCGCTCCGGGACGAGCCCGGGGACGACATGGAGTGGACCGGCACGTTCACGAGGCACGGGATCTCCGACCTCGCCTTCGACGGTCCCAACCGGACGGTGGCCAGCCTCGAGAAGGACTGGCTCCGCTTCTACAACCTGGAGACCTGGATCCCCTTCTCCTCGCAGCCGCTGGCGCGCGCCTCGTCGTTCGTCGGCTTCTCCGAGGGACGGGTGCTCGTCCTCGCCGTCGAGCAGGACCTCACCCGGATCCTGCGCTTCGCCCACCCCGCCCCGAACGGGGCCGACAACACGCCGCCGCGGGCCGCGCTCTCGATGGACCCGGCCCGTCCGTTCGCCGGCGACGAGGTCATGCTCGACGCCTCCGGCTCGACGGACGCCGAGGACGGGAGCGACGGCCTCCGGTACCGGTGGGACCTGGACGGTGACGGCACCTGGGACACCGACTTCTCCGGCGACCCCGTCCTCCGCCATCGCTTCCCCGTGCCCGACAACGTCACGGTCCGGGTGCAGGTGGCCGACTCCCTCGGGCTCGCGGACGTCGCCAGCCTTCCCGTCGAGGTCTCGTTCCGGCCCGATCCCGGGGAACCCGGGCCCGACCACGCTCCCTTCGACCTGCCCTGGGGGGCCGACACCGTCGCCTTCGATTCCGCCCGTGACCACGCCTGGATCGCGTCCATCCGCTCGCGGCGGGTCTTCCTCGTCGACGCGGAGCGCGGCACCGTGATCCGCGCATGGTCGTTGCCGCTCGTGCCGAGCGACCTCGTCCTCTCGGCGGACGGCCGGCGCCTCTTCCTGGTGGCGACGAAGGAGCGCCCGGACCCCTGGTCCACCGAGGGAAGGTCCTGGATCGGTTCGTGGGACCTCGAGACCGCCGTGATGGACCGGCTCCTGCCCATCGAGCCGTACGCCACGGAGGTCGCGCCCGGACCGCCCGGCGTCGTCGTGGTCTTCCATCCCCGCGTCGGCGCCTTTTCCCTCGATGCCGCCACGGGCCGGGTCCTGGACGGCCCGGTCGGGCCCGGGTACCGCGGCGGCGTCTCGGCGCGCCCCGACGGGTCGTGGTTCTACGTCCTCGACGGAGCCGGGAACCCGGCGCTTCACGTGGACGTTCGACCGGACGGCGGGCTCGTCGAGCGCTGGGTACGGCGGCCCGGCCTGGTGGGGACCCCGTGGTGGGCCTTTCCGGGCGGCGACCGGGTGCTCGTCCCGTCGGGACGCGTGCTCGCCTGCACGGGCGACGCGGCCACCGACCTGGACGAGCTGGGGAGGATCGGGGACCGGTGGAAGATCGAGGACGCGGCGTTCGACGGGCCCGTGCTCGCCACCGTCGCCCACCGGCACGTCTCGTACCACGACATCGGAACCCTGGAGCGGTTCTCGACCCTGGAGATCGAGCCGTCCCGGTCGTTCGTCGGGTTCACGACGAGCCACGTCGTGATCGTCTCCTCCGGGGGAGACGTCTTCCTCCTGGCCCACCCGGCCCCCGGCGGGACGTGGGAGGCACCCCCGGAACCCCGGCTCGAGGTCATTCCCCCCGCGCCCACCAGCCTTGACGAGATCCTGCTGGACGCGAGCGGAACCACGGATCCCGAGAGTCCCCTCGAGGACCTCCGGTTCCGCTGGGACATCGACGGGGACGGCACGTGGGACACCGACTGGACCGGCGAGCCGACGTACGCGGCGGGACGCGTCGAGCCCGGCCCGGTCACCTTCCGCGTCGCGGTCCAGGACCCGTGCGGAGCGATCTCGATCGCCGAGCAGGCGGTCGAGGTCACGTTCGTCCCGGACCCCGGCGAGCCGGTCTCGCCCCACCAGCCCTACCGGCTGCCGTTCGTCGCGGGCGGAGCGAAGTTCCTGCCCGGCCGGCCGTTCTTCCTGGCGACCCACCCGGGGGAGAAGGCCGTCTACCTGGTCGACACCCGGTCGGGCCTCGCCGTCCGTCGCTGGCGGTTCGTCCATCCCCCGGAGAGCCTCCGGGTCTCCCCGGACGGGAGCCGGGCCCACGCGCTGCTCCGGGTGCGATCCGCCCCGGGCCGGTCCGGGAGCGGGGGAGAGGTGCGGCTCGTTTCGTGGGACCTCGCGACGATGACGATGGACCGGTACCTGCGCGTCTCCATGGCCGTTCCGGACTACGTCGTCACCCCGGACGGCTACTACGTGGTCATGCCGGGGAAAGGCTCGGACCCGTTCCTGCGCGCGCTCGACCCGGAAACCGGGGCCGAGGTCGACCGGGCCGAGCTCGGGTACTCGTGGACAGGCCTGGCCCTCCACCCGGACGGACACCGCCTGTACGCCACCAGGAGCTACCACCGGCCGTGCCTGAGGCTCTTCCTGGTGGAACCCGGCGGCCGGCTGACCCGGGAGCGGGACTACGACTGTCCCTGGGAGCATCCCGTCCGGTGGCCCGCCTGGTTCACGCCCGACGGCACCCGGATGATCACCGCCGCCAACCAGGTCTTCGACGTGCCGGAGAACCCGGAAGAGGCCCCGGCCTTCCGGCAGGCGATCCTGCCCCCCTATCCCCCCGCCAGGGATGTCGCGTTCGACGCGAGGAACGGCGAGTTCTTCGTGGCGAGCCGCGGCATCCACCGGTTCGACACGGAAACCCTGGAGCTCCTCGACCTGCTGGGCCGGAACACGGACTTCCTCGCCGTGGGCAAGGTGGGAAAGCAGCTCTTCGGGCTTCACGGGTGGTGGGCGAACGGCGTGACCTTCTGCCCCCACTGGGAGATCAACCACCCGCCGGTGGCGGACGCGGGGGAGGACCGGGTCCTGGAGTGCACGGGGAATCTCTCAGCGACCGCCACGCTGGATGGCTCCGGGTCGTGGGACCCGGACTCCGAGGGGGAGCCCGACGAGGACATCGCCTCCTGGGACTGGTTCGAGGGGGAGACTTCCCTCGCCTCGGGCGAGGTCGCGGACGTCCCCTTCTCCCTCGGTGAGCACGAGGTCACCCTGGTCGTCACCGACCGCTCCGACGCCACCGACGACGACACCGTCCGGGTCACGGTGAGGGACACCATCGCCCCCGCGGGCGCCATCACCTGGCCCCCGGCGGGCGCGTGCTTCGGCCCGGCCGCCGTCCCGGTGACCGTCACCGACGACGTCGCCGACACCTGCGACCCGGCGCCGTCCCGCGCCTGGCTGCCCGGCCCCGGTCCCGCGTACGCGGACCACGGCGACCACGACGTCACCCTGGTCGTCACCGACGTCGCCGGCAACGAGTTCCGCGACCACGTCCCGTTCACGATCGACCTGGTCCCGCCGGTGATCGTCGTCCGCTCTCCCGATCCCGGCTGGGCGCTCGGGCCGGGGAGCGTGCCGGCCTCGCTGGCGTTCACCGCGACCGACGACGACGGGGCCGCGGGAGGCGTCGTCCACGAGTGGATCGAGATCGAGGGGTGCGTCGCGTGGGACGGCGACGACTACGGCGACGGGGATGGCCTCCTCTCCGACGAGGAGATTCCCCTCGGGCCCGCGGAGCTCTGCCGGGTCGTCTCGGCCTGCGGGTTCGAGGAGCTGCACGATCCGCTGGTCACGATCCACGCGGTCGACTGCGGCGGCAACGAGACCGCGGCCTCCCGCCGCATTCCCGGTTCCTTCACCCCCCTCCCCGGCCTCTGCCCACCCTGACCGGGTCCCGCGGCGCCCGGCAGGCCGGGCCGGGCGCCGCGCACGGGGGTCGCACCCGGCCCGCTGCACGGTCCCGCTTCCCGTGGTTCCCCGGGTCCCGTGGACCCGCGGTGCGGACCGGGGCCGTGGTAACTTCTTGCGCAGCGACCGATCCGTTCGACGACGCGCGCCGCGGGGCCGGGAAGGGCGGACTCCCGGTGGTCCGCGCGCGCCCGGGAGCCGACCGATGACGAAGAAGAACGCCCGCGACCCCGAGGTGTACCCCGTCAAGCCCCACATCGCCGAGCGCGCCCATGTCCCCTCGATGGAGGAGTACCGGAGGCTCTACCGGCTCTCCCTCGACGACCCGGAGACGTTCTGGGCCCGCCAGGCGGAGATCCTCGACTGGTTCGTTCCCTGGCAGTCGGTCCTCGACCACGACTACGAGAACGTCGATTTCGCCTGGTACCTGGGCGGCCGGTTGAACGCCTGCTTCAACTGCGTCGACCGGCACCTCCGGGAACGCGGCGAGCAGACCGCGATCATCTGGGCGAAGGACGAGCCCGGCGAGTACGAGCGGATCACCTACCGCCAGCTCAAGCACTCGGTCTGCCGCGTGGCCAACGTCCTCCGCCACCACGGGGTCCGGCGGGGCGACCGGGTCTGCATCTACATGCCGATGATCCCCCAGCTCGCCTCGGCGATGCTGGCGTGCGCCCGGATCGGCGCGGTCCACTCGATCGTCTTCGGCGGCTTCAGCGCCGAGGCGCTCCGCGACCGGATCCTCGACGCGGGGGCGAAGGTCGTGATCACCGCCAACGAGGGCCTGCGGGGCGGGAAGCGGATCCCGCTCAAGGAGACCGTCGACCGGGCGGTGGAGGGACTCGACATGGTCGAGACCGTGCTGGTCGCCCGGCGCACCGACACCGACACGCCGATGACCCCGGGCCGCGACCACTGGCTGGAGGAGGAGTGCCGCCGGCAGCGGTCGACCTCCACCTACGAGCACATGGGCGCGGAGGATCCCCTGTTCATCCTTTACACGTCGGGCTCGACGGGGAAACCGAAGGGGGTGCTCCACACGACCGGCGGCTACCTGGTCTACGCCGCCCTCACCCACAGGCTGGTCTTCGACTATCACCCCGGTGACGTCTACTTCTGCGCCGCCGACATCGGCTGGATCACGGGGCACTCCTACATCGTCTACGGCCCGCTGGCGAACGGCGCGACGACCGTCATGTTCGAGTCGGTTCCCACCTACCCGGACGCCGGCCGCTACTGGCGGATCGTCGACGACCTCGGGGTGAACATCTTCTACACCGCCCCGACGGCGCTCCGGACGATCGCCCGCGCCGGGGACGAGCCGGTCCGGCGGTACTCCCGGAAGACGCTGCGGGTGCTCGGCACCGTCGGCGAGCCGATCGACCCGGAGACGTGGCGCTGGTACCACGACGTGGTCGGGGAGGGCCGCTGCGCCGTGGTCGACACGTGGTGGCAGACGGAGACCGGCGGGATCATGATCGCGCCCCTCCCGGGCGCGACGCCGCTCAAGCCGGGATCGGCGACGCTGCCGTTCTTCGGGGTCAAGCCCGTCCTGGTCGACGACGAGGGGAACGTCCTCGAGGGGAACGGCGTCTCGGGCAACCTCTGCATCGAGCGCACCTGGCCCGGCCAGGCCCGTACCGTCTACGGGGACCACGAGCGGTTCCGGGAAACCTACTTCTCCCGCTTCCCGGGGCTCTACTTCACCGGGGACGGCTGTCACCGGGACGAGGACGGCTACTACTGGATCACCGGCCGGGTCGACGACGTGATCAACGTCAGCGGCCACCGCCTCGGCACCGCGGAGATCGAGTCGGCCCTGGTCGCCCACGAGGCGGTTGCCGAGGCCGCGGTCGTCGGCTTCCCCCACGAGATCAAGGGCCAGGGGATCTTCGCCTACGTGGTCCCGGCCGCGGACGCGGAGGCGGGCGACGCGGCGGAGCTGGTCGGGTCGCTCAAGCAGCAGGTGCGCCACGTGATCGGGCCCGTGGCGGTCCCCGACGTGATCCTGGTCGTGCCCGGGCTGCCGAAGACGCGGAGCGGCAAGGTGATGCGCCGGATCCTGCGCCGGATCGCCGCCGGCGAGTACGACGACATGGGGAACGTCTCCACCCTGGCCGACCCCTCGATCGTCGAGACCCTCGTCGACCTCCACCGGCGGGCCTGACCGCTTCCCGGAAACCGGGCTCGGCCACCGGCGCCGGTGCCCCGTCCCGCGCCGGCCGCCGCGCGGAGGGCGCACGGACCCGCCCGGCGCGGCAGCGGAAACGAGGCGGGAAATGGTGGAGGCGGCGGGAATCGAACCCGCGTCCGAGGACGGTCCACGACGGGCATCTACACGCTTAGCCGCCTCTTTGGATCTCGCCTTCCCCGGCCCGAGGGGCAGGGACGGGGAAGACCAGCCCGTTGGCTCTCGCCCTCGACCGCTGGGCCGGCGGTCTTCGGGCCAGCCGGTGTCCGATGACGCCCCGGGCTCCCCCCACCGGCAAGGGGAACGGGGCGGCTACCCGTGATCAGGCAGCGAGCGCGTAATCAGTGTTGGCGCTTGTTTTCGTTCCCGGTGATTTACGAGGTGCCGGGACCTCGGCGTGCAGCCCGCGCTTTCCTGTCCCCGTCGAGTCCTTTCGCCCCCACGGGAGGACAGGCCAAACGCCTGCTTGCGAGGAAGTTATACGATGGCCCGGCCGGCCCGTCAACCGGGCCGGGGAATGCCCGGGAAACCCTCACCGGCGGACGAACCGCAGGAAGACCCGCCAGTTTCCCTCCCCGAGGTCGGGCGGCAGGCGGTGAGCCTCCGGCACCAGCAGGACGAGGACCCGGGCCCCGGGAGGGTCGACCTCCGCGGAACCCCGGCGGCGGGACTCCTCTCCGCTCTCCCGCGGCCGCCGCTGGCGCCGCGGAGGGCGGACGTGCAGCACCCGCGCCTCGACGAAGGACCGTCCCGGTTCCTGGCCTTCCCTGGCGTTCCGGACCGGGGGGATGCGACCGATGACGACGTCCATGCCGACACCTCCGTCTTTCGTATCGGCCCGGAGGCTGCCGGTCTTGACCCCGGGCCGACGGCCCTCCCCCTCAAGTCCGGGCCCTCCCGGGCCGATACGAAGGCCAGCGGGGCACCGTGCCCCGGCGCGGGGTGAACGTGGACATCTCGACCGTCATCGGACTGGTCATCGGGACGGCGCTGGTCCTCTCGGCCATCGTGCTGGGGGACAACCCCATCATCTTCATCAACGTGCCCTCGATCCTGATCGTCATCGGGGGCACCATCGGGGTGACCTTCATCAAGAACCCGATGAGCCGGGTGTTCGGCACCTTCGCCGTCGTGAAGAACGCCTTCTTCGGGAAGCTGACCCCGATCGACAAGCTGATCGAGCAGATCGTCGAGCTCTCCCGGAAGGCCCGGCGCGAGTCCCTGCTCTCCCTCGAGAAGGTCCAGATCGAGGACCCGTTCCTCGCCAAGGCGATCCGGCTCGCGGTCGACGGCATGGAACCGGCGGCGATCAAGACGGTGATCGAGACGGAGATCACGTACCTCGCCCAGCGGCACAAGGTCGGCCAGGACCTTCTCGACGGGATGGCGACCGCCGCGCCGGCGTTCGGAATGATCGGCACCCTGATCGGGCTCGTCCAGATGCTCGCCTCGATGGACGATCCCTCGAAGATCGGTCCCTCGATGGCGGTGGCGATCCTGACGACCCTCTACGGGGCGATCATCGCCAACCTGTTCGCCCAGCCCCTCGCGGAGAAGCTGAAGAACCGCAGCCAGGACGAGATCAACGCCCGGATGGTGGTTCTCCAGGGGGTCCTGTCCATCGTCGAGGGGGACCACCCCGCATCGGTCGAGCAGAAGCTCTCGGCCTACCTGCCGCCGAAGCAGCGCAAGGACGGCGACAAGAAGGCCGCGTAGGGAGCCGGCACGATGGACCCGATGCAGGAAGAATGCAAGCCGGGAGCCCCAGAGTGGGTCGTCACCTTCGGGGACATGATGTCGCTCCTGCTCTGCTTCTTCGTGCTGCTGCTCTCCTTCAGCACGATGGAGACCGAGCGGTTCAAGATCATCGCCGGCTACATCCGCGAGGCGTTCGGCGTCCAGGTCGACTACCACTACACCGAGATCCCGTCGGGCAACACCGTCGTCACCGTCGAGTTCAACCCGCCCGTGCCCGGCAAGCCGATGATCTTCAAGAAGATCAGCGACATCATCCACGAGCTCGAGCTCGACACGCTGGTCGAGGCGGAACAGGAGAAGGACGGCGTTCGCATCCGGATGGACGGTGCCCTGGTGTTTCCCCCCGGGAGCGCACAACTGTCCCCGGATGCCGTTCCGTTCCTCGAGCACGTGGCGAAGGTGATCGAGGAGTCGTACGCCGACGTGGTGGTCGAGGGGCACACGGACAATGCCCCGATCCACTCGTCGGTCTTCCCGAGCAACTGGGAACTTTCCGCCGCCCGCGCCGCGGCGGTCGTCCGCTTCTTCGAGAGCCGCGGGATCCCGGGCTTCCGCCTGCAGGCGGTGGGCTACGGGGACACGCGGCCGATCAGCGAGAACTTCACCGAGGAGGGGCGACGGAAGAACCGGCGCGTCGAGATCCTGATCAAGACCCGCAAGGCGCCCTGATCGCCTGACCGGAGGAACGAGCGATGGCCGAGGAGAAGAAGGACCAGGCCCCCGAGGAGCAGCCGAAGAAGAGCAAGAAGATGCTCTTCATCATCATCGCCGCGGTCGTCGTCCTGCTCGCCGCGGGCGGTGGCGTGGCCGCCGTCTTCCTGCTCGGCGGCGGGAAGGAAGCCGCGGCCGCGGAGGCGGAGGCCCGGAAGGAGGCGCCCGCCGAGGAGAAGCTGATTCTCGTCCCGCTGGACACCTTCATCGTCAACCTGGCGGACCCGAAGGGGGACCGCTTCATGAAGGCGACGATCCGGCTGACGACGAACGATCCGGGGCTGGAACAGAAGATCCAGTCCGACCCGGTGCTCAAGGCGCGGATCCGCGACCGGGTGCTCTCGATCCTCTCCTCGAAGAGCTTCCAGGACGTGAACAACCCGGTCGGCAAGGAGAGCCTCCGCCGGGAGCTGCAGCGCGAGCTGAACCAGGTCCTCCCGGACGACTCGATCAAGGAGGTCCTCTTCGTCGAGTTCATCGTCCAGTAGCGCCAGCCCCGCGTACCCCGGGCAGGCGGCCCCCCCCGGGGGGCCGCCTTCTTCGACCGTGCGTCGCGTCGATCCGGCCCCGCCACGGCGGCGATGGGACCGCCTACATCGCCAGGAGGACGGACCGGGCGTCCGCGACCTCGCGCTGGACCTCGGCGGCAAGGCGGGAGAGCTCGTCGGTGCCGATGCCGATGATCCCGGCGGGAGGTCCCGGGTCCTCGTGGGAGGCGCTGCCGAGGAGGCGGTCGGCGACCATCACGATCGCGGCGAGCTGGCGGTGTTCCCCCTCGGGCAGGACGTCCCCGTGGTGGTGCCCGCAGACGTCCACGAGCTGGGGGGCCAGGTTCCAGCGGGAGAGCAGCTCGCGGCCGACCTGCTCGTGGTCCATCCCCAGCAGGGCGAGCTCCTCCTCGGGGGTCGGCAGGGCTCCCCGCCCCGGGTCGACGAGGCCACGGTACTCCCGCACCTGGAAGGCGAGCAGCACCAGCCGCCCGACGTCGTGGAGCAGGCCGGCAACGAACGCCTCCTCGCTCCAGCCGAAGCCGAGGCGCTCGGCGATCACCCGGGCGCCGAGCGCGGTATCCACCGAGTGTTCCCAGACCAGCGCCTGCTCGGCGGCCGCATCCGGCGGGATCATCTCCTTGAGCCCCGCGGCGACCGTCGTCAGGGTCAGGGACCGCAGGCGCAGGAACCCGATCAGCATGATGGCGTGGGAGAGGGTCGAGATCTGCTGCGGAAGCCCGAAGAGGGCGGAGTTGACGAGGCGCAGCACGGTCCCGGTCATCGCCGGATCCGTCTCGATCACCCGCCGCAGGTCCTCCGCGGTGGTGTCCTGCTGCTCGAGGAGGCGGAGTACCTTTCCCGCCGCCTGGGGCATCGGCGGCAGGGCATCCATCCGGTCCGCCAGGCTTCCCGGCGTGACCATCCGGCCGCTCGTCATCGCGCCTTCCCCCCGCCCCGCGCCCGCAGGCGGGAAGCGACCAGGGCGGCGGACCGGTCGTCCGTCCGGGCCGACTGCCGGTTCGCGGCCACGACCGCCCGGTGCAGCTCCTCGCGGACGACGTTGACCTCCGGGGGCGCCTCCACCCCCAGGCGGACGTGGTTGCCGCGGACCTCGAGGACGCGCAGGCGGATGCCGCCCCCGATCACGATCGCCTCGCCTGGTTTCCTGCTGAGCACGAGCATTGCGGGACCTCCTGTCCCGGGAGGAGCGTCCTACTCCCCCCCGTCGTCCTCGACGCCGAGTGGATGCCGGAGCGGCAGGTCGCGCCGGTCGAGGATCACCTGGACCCCCACCATCCGCTCCGGGTTCACGACGATGGGGGCGCGCAGGTTGACCGTCGCGCCGCCCCCTTCCTGGAGGGTCACGACCGCCAGCAGCAGCAGGCCGTCCGCGCTGGCGGCGCCGACCCGGTCGGCCACGTGGGCCGGGATCTTCTCCGCGTAGCCGTCGACCAGCAGCCGCGGGTCCACGACCAGGATGGCGAGCGCCGGGCTGCGGCAGGAGCGAAGCCAGAGGAAGGGCCGCACGTCCTCCCGCTGGACCAGTTCCCACCGGTCCTCGGCCTCGAAACCGGGGAGGCCCTCCGGGAAGCGGATCGCCGTCTGCTCCCCGGAAAGGCCGGTGCGGGTCTCCTCCCGCTCGAGCACCTGTTCCGTCATGCGCTCACCCGAGGTAGTCGAAGAAGGTGGGGCCGAAGAGCTTCGCGCCGGCCGCCAGGGTCGCCTGGTAGCCGGTCTCGAACTTCTGCACGTCGGACATCGCCTCCGCCATGTCGGCGGACCCCAGGTCCGCGACCCGGCGCTGCAGGCTGAGCTGCCGGTCCTGGAGACGCACGTCCGCGTCCTCCAGCGCCTTTCGGCGGTTCCCGATCCGCGAGAGCATCGCCGCGTTCGCCGAGATCGCGTCCCGCAGGTCGTCGAGGAGCGCCTGGACGCGCTCGGTGTCGGCGTCGTGGAATGCCTCCTCCAGGTCGGCGAGCACCTGCATCGGGCCGCCGACACCCATCTCGCCGAACAGCTCGTCCCCGGGGACGTTGATCGTCACCTGCTCGGCGTCGAGGTGGATCTGGATGGCCCGATCGTTGCCCTGGTAGTGGCCGTCCGCGTCGAACGGCTCGGTGTCGGTCAGCGTGCCGGAGAAGATGTACCGGCCGCTGATCTTGAGCTTCGTCAGGCTCATCAACTGCGAGCGGAGCCCGGAGATCTGCTCGGCCAGCGCCTCGTACTGGGCGTCGTCCAGGGTGTCCGACGATCCCTGCACCGCGTACTGGAACGCCGAGGTCAGGATCTCTCCCAGGTCGCCCGCCGCCTCCTCGAGCATCTGCAGCCACGGCCGCGCCTGGGAGATCCCCCGCTGGCGCATCACGAGCTGCTGCATCTCTTCCTGGAGGCGGAGCAGCTCGGCCGCGGCCTCCGGGTCGTCCGAGGGGTAGCGCACGCGGAGACCCGACGACGTGCGTGCCAGCGCCTCGTCGAGCGACCCGCGGTTCCGCTGCAGGTTCCGCAGGAAGACCCGCTGCGAGAAGGCGTTCGAAACCCGGAAGATCGCCATCGGATCACCCCGCCAGCAGGCCGAGGGCCATCTCGGTGACCCGGTTCACCGTCTGCATGTACCGTGCGGCCGCCTGGTACGACTGCTGCCACTTCGCCAGGTCGGCCGCCTCCTCGTCGAGGCTGACCCCGGCCACCTGCTGCCGCTTGAGATCCAGCGAATCGACGATCGTCTCCCCGGCCTGCCGGCTGGCGTCGGCCGAGGCCGTGTCGCGCCCGATCGCCGCCATCAGGTCGGCCCCGTAGCCGGCGAACGAGTGGCCGCCGAGGCCGGTGACCGGCTCCTCCCGCAGCGCGGCGAGCCGGAGCGCGATCGCGTTGTTCCCCGGCTCGTTCGCCGCGTCCGCCGCGGCGATCCGCCGGGGATCCTCCTCGATCCGCGCGTTCACCTGGATGGACGACGCCATGTGGTCGCCGGGCGGGTCCGGCACGAAGAAGGCGAGCCCGGTCGATCCGTCGAGGCCGTAGCCGGAGGAGTGGACCGCGTTGACTTCCCGGGCCAGCTCGGCGGCCAGGGTGTCCAGCCGTTCCCGGTAGCCGGGCACGTCCTCGTCCCGAACCGCCAGGTAGCCACCCAGGGCCCCGCCGCGCAGGCGACCTGTCAGGTCGACCTGCTCGCCACCGCGGAGCACGGTGACGTGGTGCATCCCCTCCGCGTCCTGGAACGTCCCGAGGGGATGGGCGAGCTCCCCGGCGAGCAGCGTGTCACCGGTCTCCTCGAGGAAGACACTGACCTGGCCGTTGTCCGCCTCGACGGTGCGGATCGAGACCAGGCCCGAGAGCTCGTCGACGAGCCGGTCCCGCTCGTCGCGCAGGTCGGACGCTTCGCCGCCTCCCGCCTCGAGGCCGAGCAGCTCGACGTTGATCTGGGACAACCGGTCGAGGATGTCGTTCACCCGGTCGATCTTGTCCGCGACCTGCTGGTTTGCCGAGCGGCGGGACTCGACCAGGTAGGTGTCCAGCCGGTGGAACGTGGACGCCACCTGCCGGCCGGCGGCGAGAACGTTCTCCCGCACCGCCGGGTCGTCCGGTTGGACGGAGAGCGATTCGAGGGAGTCGAAGAAGTTCGTCAGGGCCCCCTGGAGCTCGTTCGTCCCGACCTCGCCGAACATCGGCTCCATCGCGGCGAGGATCTCCGCCCGGGCCGTGTCGGCCCCGAGGCGCCCCATTTCCCGGCGGGTGGCGAAGTCGAGAAACGGGTCCCGGACCCGGTGGACCGACACGACGTCGACGCCCATCCCGGCCCAGCCGCCGGGCACCGCGATCGTCGGAAGCGGCCCCAGCTCGAGGCGCCGCCGGCTGAACCCCGGGGTGTTGGCGTTGGCGACGTTGTAGCCGGAGAGGTTCATGCCGAGCCGGAAGGCCCGCATGGCGGTCCGTCCGATCGCGAACTGGGAGAAGACCGTCACCGCTCAGCCCTCCGCCGAGAATCGCCCGCCGGGCGCCGCCGCCTCGCGGGGCCGCCCGTCGGGCAGGTACGTCGTCCCGCAGATCCCGGAAACCGCGGCGGCACGGACGCCGAACGTGTCGCCGAGGCGGTCGAGGACCGTCCCGGAGACCGCTGCTTCCCGCAGCAGCACGACCAGGGCCCGGCGGGCCTCGTCGCGGGCCCGGGCGAGGCGCGGGGGCGGATCCCCGTCCACCTCGGGCTCCAGCCGGCCCCGCTGCTCCTCGAGCATCCGGAACCGGAGGGACAGGGCATCGGCCCGGTCGGCGAGTCGCTCGAGGGCCGCCACGTCTCCCGCCAGCAGGGCGCGCCGCTGCTCGTCCGCCTGGGCGGCGAACTCGCGGAACAGCGCGGCTTCCGCCTCGAGGACGGCCGCCAGCCGCTCCGGCGCGGGCAGACGCGGATCAGGACTCACCGGTCTCCTCTCCCCGGAGCTGGGCGTCCTCGGCCAGGATGCCCTCGGCGATCCGGCGGCCGTCGATCCCGTAGCGCCCGGAGGCGATCTCCTCCCGGAGCCTCGCCACCAGTCGCTCCCGGACGTCCGGGCTCCGCTCCAGCTCGTCCCGCAGCCGCCGCATCTCGCGCGCACGCTCGGAGAGCTGGACCTGGTCGGTCTCCCCGGCCCGTCCGCCCGCGGCGACGGCATCCCCCCGGTCCCGGCCCGCGGGCCGCTCGGTGCGGTCCTTCTCCTCGAGCCGGGAGAGGGCTTCCTTCAGCCTGTCGAACGGGTCCGGTCCGTGGATCTTCATCGCTCAGTCCTCCCGGGGGCGACCTTGGGGCAGTCGCTCCCTGCCTTTCTCATCGGCCGGGATTCCACCGCCTTGAGTGCCAACCCGAAAGTTTCCGGAAAAGGACGGGCGGCCGTCCAGCAGCCCCGCGAAGGGAACCTCTCCGGCGAGGGCCGCCGCCTTTTGGAGGGAGCCGCCGGCGTCCTCCCCGGGCGCGAGCTGTTCGGCGATCTTCTCCGCGAGCCCGAGGGGTTCGCTCTCGGCGAGGGCCTGGCTGAGAAGGAGCTCGAACGTCGTCTGGCGCGCCCCGGAGCCGGCGGACTTCCCGAAGAACCCCCCGTCGAGCTGGGCCTTCTCCATCGAGGAAATCAGCTGGCGCAGCAGGACGGCCTCCAGGCCCCGGGCGGCCTCCCGGACCTGCTCCCGGCTCGGACGCGAGGTCTTGCCGGCGGGGGCGATCCCGCTCACCGGGCCGACGCCGTCCACCATCAGATCACCACCAGCTCGGCATGGAGGGCCCCGGCCGCGCGGATCGCCTCGAAGATCGAGATCATGTCCCGCGGCGACACCCCGAGCCTGTTCAGCGCCTCGACCAGGTCGGAGACGGAGCTGCCCTCCTCGAGGGAGAGGGTCTTGCCCGTCTCTTCCTCGGCCCGCACCTCCCCTTCCGGCACCACCACGGTCTCGCCGGCCGAGAACGCGCCGGGCTGGCTGACCCCGAGACGTCTCGCGATCGAGATCGTCAGGTTGCCGTGGGTGATCGAGACACGGGACAGCCGCACGTCGCCGCCGAGGACGACGGTCCCCGTGCGCTCGTTGAGGATCACCCGGGCCGGGACGTCGGGCCGAACCGGCACGTCGAGGGCCAGCGCGAGGAACTCCACCGGCCTGTCCCCCAGCACCGGCGGCACGTTGAGCTGGATCGTCCCCGGGTCGAGGGCGCGGGCCGTGCCGGGTGAGAAGGCGGCGTCGAGGGCCTGCTCGATCCGGTAGGCGGTCTGGAAGTCCGGGCGCTTCAGCTCCAGGTAGAACGTCCGTCGCCCCGCGAGGTCGATCCCGGCGGAGCGCTCGACGAGGGCGCCCCCGGGAATCGTCCCGGTCGTCGGGTGGTTCTTCTGGACCGAGGCTCCCCCGCCCCCGGCGGAGAACGAGCCGCCGAGGCTGACGGGGCCCTGCGCGAGGGCGTAGATCCGGCCATCCGGCCCGCGAAGGGGGGTCATCAGCAGGGTCCCCCCGACCAGCGACTTGGCATCCCCGATCGAGGCGACGTTGACGTCGATCCGGGTGCCGGGCCGGGCGAACGGGGGCAGGTTGGCGGTCACCATCACGGCGGCGGCGTTCCGCACGCGGATCGCCGCGGGCGGCACGACGACGCCCATCCGCTGGAGGGCGTTGGCCAGGCTCTGGATCGTGAACTTGGCCTGGGTGCCGTCGCCCGTCCCGGCGAGACCGACGACCAGGCCGTACCCGGTGAGCTGGTTCTCGCGGACACCCTGGACCAGCACGACGTCCTTGAGCGGCACGCCGCCCGGTCCCCGGGTCACCGGGGCCGGCGCGGGCACCGGGTCGACGTGCAGCGGCGGTCCCGGCGGCTTGCGCTCCACCCTGCCGCCGGCGGGGGGCGCCCCCGCGGAACCGGCGAGGATCGCCGCGACGAGGACGGCCACCAGCGCCGGCACCCTTCGCATTCCGTGGACGCACATCCCGTCACCCCCTCGTCAGAACGGCCAGATCTTCGCCAGCAGGCGCTGGAACCAGCCCTGTCTCGTCGTGTCCGCGACGTCGCCCACCCCGCCGTAGGTGATCGTCAGGTCGGCGATCCTGGACGACGGGATCGTGTTGTCCGGACCGATGTCCTCGGGCCGCACGATCCCGGCGAGGGTGATCGTCTGGCGCTCGTGGTTGACCGCGATCTCCTTCGTGCCGGCAACCACCATCTGGCCGCCGGTCCCGATCGCCATCACCCGGACGGCGATCCGCGCGGAGAGCTTCGCCTTGCGCGTGGTCTCGCCGGCCCCCTCGAACGCCTTCTCGCCGCTGGCGCTGAACGCCAGGGCCGGGTCGAAGTCGGGACCGAGCTTGCCCTTGACCTTGTTTTCCCAGCCGAAGATCACCGGCGCCTTCAGGGTGTGCTCGGACTTCCTGTCGAGCTTGCTGTCCGCGGAACTCGACCCGAGGGCCGCCTCGGAGATCTGGACGACCAGCACGTCTCCGACGTGGCGCGCCCGGAAGTCGCCGACCAGCTCGGCCGCGCCGCCGTCGGTGAACAGGGAGCCCTCCGAGACCGGCCTCTGCCCGCCGGCCGGCTCCAGCTCCGGCAGCCTGCCGGGGTAGACCAGCGGCTGCGTCCGGGGCCGGCTCGCACACCCGGCGAGGGCGAGAGCCGCCAGGGTGCCCGCCAGCAGGAAAGCCCGGGACGTCGCTCCGGGTGCGCTCATCGCGCCTCCCGCTCGCCCCGCGCCTCCCGCGGAACCGGGCGCGCCCGCCGCGCCACCACCGGCTCGGCAGCCTCGTCGGAACCGAGGACGACCACCCGGCCCGGGGCAACCACGCGACCGATCACGGTCTTCTTCCCGTCGATGCCGACGACCCGCACCAGGGCCCCCACGTCACCCCGGGTGCGCGCGACCGTGTCCAGCTCGAGCGTCACGGCGCCGCGGCGGAAGAGAGCGCGCACCGGCTGGCCGGCCTCCACGGCCGCCGGCCGCGTCACCTGGCGCGCGAGCACCGGCTCCCCCGCCCGCACCGGGCGGCGCAGGACGAGGCCCCGTGCCCGCTCCGGGTCGTGGAGGACCGCCTTCCCCGGCGGCAGCTTCCGGGTCTCGAGGCGCAGGTCGCCGGGGCGCAGCCGGGCGCCCCGGTCCAGGTCCCGGGCGGCCACGAGCACGGGTGCCTCGATCGACAGCTCGGCCGAGACCGCGTAACGGCGCGGCGGGCGTCCACCCGTCCGCACCTCGATCGGGATCCTTACCCGGCCGGCCCGCAGCCCGCCCAGCGGCGGGCGGGCCACCACCTCGTGCTCGCCCGGGGGCAGCACCAGGCCCCGCGGGACCTCGACCTTCTCGATCGCCACCTTCCCGCGGGGATGAAGCCCGGAGAGCATCTTCTCGATGGCCGCCCGGACCTCATCCTCCCGCAGCGGTTCGCCCCGGCCGAAGAGTCGCACCCTGCTCGTGCCGTCCACCTCGACGTCCTGCGGCGGGATCCCGGCCCGGCGAAGCGCCTCCCGGACGGCCAGGACGCCGATCACCCGGGAGCGGCCGGCCGGGGGCGCCTGCCCGATGCGGATCCCGCCGGCCCGCCCGGCGAGCGGCCCCGCGAGGCGCGCGATGTCCGCGAGCGTGACCGGCGTGCCGGCGGCGAGGGTCACCTCGGGGCGCAGGGTGACGACGAGCCCCTCCCCCGTTCCGGCCGCGACGGCCGGCGCCGCGGCGAGGACGAGCGCCAGGGCAAGGACGATCAGCGCGGCTCCGGTGATGCGGGTCGTCATGACCTTTCGTCCTCCTGCTAGCGCACCAGCGTGACGAGCTTGCGGAGCATGTCGTCCGCCGCCCGCACCGCGCGGGAGTTCAGCTCGTAGGCCCGCTGGGCGCTGATCATCTCCACCAGCTCGGCGACGATGTTGACGTTCGACGTCTCGAGGAACCCCTGGCTGATCTCCCCGAGTCCGTCCTGGCCGGGGGTGCCGAGGATCGGGTCGCCGCTCGCCTGGGTCGCGACGAACAGGTTGTTGCCGACGCTCTGCAGGCCGGCGGGGTTGATGAAGCTGGCCAGCTCGATGTTCCCCACCTGGCTGACGGTCTCGTCGGCGAGCCGCACGGTGACCGTGCCGTCCCGCCCGATGGTGATCGCCTTCGCGTCCTGCGGGACCGTGATCGGCGGGTCGAGCTGGTAGCCGAGGGAGTTGACCACGTTGCCGTTCTCGTCGACGGTGAACGAGCCGTCCCGGGTGTAGGCGTTGGTCCCGTCGGGACGGACGAGCTTGAAGAACCCCTGGCCCTCGATCACGAGGTCGAGGGGGTTTTCCGTCGGCTTGAAGTCCCCCTGCTGGAACAGCCGCTTGATCGCCGCGGTCCGGGTGCCGAGACCGATCTGGATGCCCGAGGGAAGGTTCGTCGAAGCGCTCGACGCGGTCCCGGGGGCGTTGACCGTCTGGTAGAGCAGGTCCTGGAACTCGGCCCGGCTGCGCTTGAACCCGGTCGTGTTGACGTTGGCCAGGTTGTTGGCGATGACGTCCATGTTGAGCTGCTGGGCCGCCATCCCCGTCGCGGCCGTCCAGAGCGAGCGTTCCATCCGCTACCTCCTCCTCGTCGCGGGCGCGCTCAGCGCACCACGTCTCCCAGCTTCACCGCCTCGCTGGCCACCACGTTCGCCGCCACGTGGACGACCCGTTCCTGCAACTCGAACAGGCGCTGGACCCCGATCATCCGCACCAGTTCCTCGGTGGCGGAAACGCCGCTCTGCTCGAGGAACCCCTGGCGGATCCGCACCCGTTCCGGCGGCAGGGGGGTCACCCCCGAGGTCGCCCGCCAGAGGGAGTTCCCCTCCCGGCGCAGTGTCCCCGGGGGAGCGGTCACGAGCCCCAGGGTCGCCACCTGCTCGCCGTCCACGCTGACCGTGCCGTCCTGGGCCACCTCGACCTGCCGGGCGCCGGCGGGCACGATCACCGGGTTCCCCAGCTCGTCGAGGAGCGGGTGGCCATCCGGCGTGACGAGCCGTCCCCGGTCATCGAGCTGGAGGCTCCCGGCCCGGGTCAGCCGTTCCCCGGCCGGCGTCCCCACCCGGAACCAGCCCTCGCCCTCGATGGCGAGGTCGAGCGGGTTGCCGGTGCTCTTCAGTGGACCGGGCCGCATCGCGTCCCAGGTACCGCGCACGTCGACCTCCACCGGGGCGGCCGGTGTTCCCCCGGAAGCCCGGGCGACCGCCCGGCCCAGGTAGCTGGCGAACAGGGGGCGCTCCGGCCGGTAGGCCGGGGTGGTGACGTTGGCGAGGTTGCTCGCCGTCACGTCGAGCGCCTTCTCCCCGGCAACCAGCCCGGAGGCGGCGGTGTAGAGCATCGGGAACATCCGGCAGTCCTCCTTCTCGTGCCGCGCGGAGCGGCCCCTTCCCTTCAGTGCAAGATCCGTACCCGCATCCGGGGGCTCATTCCGTTGGACTTCGGCGGGATCACGACGGGGTCCCGGCAGGTTCTTCCTCCCGGACCGTCGGTTCTCCGACGGTCCGGACGACCCGCAGGACCAGGGTCGGAACGATCCTCTCCACCTCGACGAGGACCTCCTGTCCCCGCCGCAGCGGGCGCTCCGCCCGGGCGACAAGGGGGGTCCCCTCGAGAATGATCCGGACCCGGCCGTCCCCCTCGATCCGGGCGACCCGCGCCGGGTAGGTCCCGCCGACCCGGAGCGCCGGGAGCATCAGCTCGCCTCCCGGGCCCGGAACGCCGCCAGGCGCTCGCGGAGGGCCCGCTCGGCGGCCAGCTCCTCCCGCCGCTCCGCCTCGGCGACCAGGTCCGCCAGGACCGAGGGAACCTCCAGCCGGGACGCGGCGGCCGGCGCGGGAGAGGAGGCGGGAGCCGGGTCCTTCTCCTTCTCCTTCGCCGGGGCCGGGGTTCGCCGTCGGAGCGGGAACCGCAGCCGGGGCAGCAGCCGGCGGCGCGCCTTCCGGGCGGGCCCGCGGGCGGCCGGCCGACGACCACCCTGCCCGCGGGCGAGCACGAACAGGCCCGCGAGCATCACCAGGTTGAACAGGAGCTGCAGCAGCCAGAGGGTCTCCATGTTCACACCCCTCCCTCGGTCACGAGGTCCCGCACCCGGAACCCGAACCGTCCGTCGATGACGACCAGTTCACCGGTGGCGTAGGGCCGCCCCTGCACGTAGAGGGTCACCACGTCGTCCCCGTCGAGGCCCACCGGCACCGCGTCCCCGACCCGCAGCGCGAGCACCCGCTCGAGGGGCCAGGCCAGCCGCCCGAGGCGCACCTCGAGGGGAAGCTCGATCTGGTCGAGCAGGGACGTGGGCGCCGGGCCGGAGGATCCGGCCGCGTCGGGCTGGAGAGCGGTCGTCTCCGAACCGGTGACCGGCCGCGTTCCCGGGCCCTCGACGGCGGGGGGAGCCCCGTCGCCGCCCGGTCCCGCCGCGGCCTGCTCCACGTCCTCCGGCGGCACGAAGGTGGTCGCGCCGTCCTCTCCGTCGAGCACGCGGGTCTCGCCACCCTCGTCCACGGGGTCCTTCCTGTCCTTCTCGTCGGTCATCGTCCGGTCTCCGCGCGGCGGGTCAGAGGATCTCCTCCGGTCCCTCCGCGAGTTCCTTCACCTCGAACCAGCGCTGCGGTCCCCGGCGGGCGATCTCGCCGCGGGCGAGGAGCAGCTCGTTGATCCGCAGTCCCAGGGGATCTTCCTCGGTCGCCTCGAGCTGGAGGACGGCACCGGGCCGGAGATGGCGCAGGTCGCCGAGCCGGATCGTCCCGGCGGAGAGCACCGGTTCCAGCCGCACCCGGGCGCGGCCGACGGCCTCCACCAGCTCGGGGGGCGGGGCGTCTTCCCGGACGACCGGCGCCTCGGCGACCAGCCGGTTGACGAGCACCGGGGTCATCAGCAGGCGGCAGGCCAGGTCGCCGGTCTCGGTGGAGACCCGGAGCTGGGCGGTCGCCAGGGTGCCTCCCCGCTGGGCGAGGCGGCCGAAGACCGGGTCGTGGTCGAGGCCGCCCGAGGAGATCGGTCCCATCGACGTGCGGGCGGAGAGCCAGCCCGCGATCCGGGCGAGGGCGGTCTCGAGCAGGCGCTGTTCCACCAGGGAGAGAAGCCGCGCGCCCTCGGGGGCCTTCCCCTCGCCCCCCTGGAGGCGGTCGACCAGCATCACGGCCAGCTCGCCGTGGAGGGCGATTCCCCCGACCACGGACTCCTCCTCGTCGAGGAGGATCCCCAGGGGCTCGAGGGCGGTCATCGTGGCGAGGACCGTGGAGGCCGGCTGCTGGACCAGCCCCGCGTAGGCGACCTCGATCGCCTTCTCGGGCGCCAGCAGGATGTTCAGGATCTCCCCCAGCTCCTCCGCGATCCGCTCGGCCGCCGCCTCGACCAGCGCGAGCCGGTCACCGGCGAGAACGATCGGCGCCCGCAGGTCGAAGACGACCTCCCGGGCGCCGGTGGCGGAGAGTTCTTCCTCCCCCGGCTCGAACGACGCGAGGAGGGCGTCGACCTCCTCCTGGGAGAGCAGCCGGCTCATCACGCGGTCTCCGGGACGCTCAGGCGGGCCGCGACCCGCGAGCGCAGCCGGGCGATCGCCCGGGTGTGGATCTGGCAGACGCGGGACTCGCTGACGTCCAGGACCGCGCCGATCTCCTTGAGGGTCAGCCCCCGCTCGTAGTAGAGGCTGAGCACGAGCCGCTCCCGCTCGGGAAGCTGGTCGATCTCCTCCGAGAGGAGCTGCCGCCGCTCCTTGGCCTCGACCTGGCCCAGCGGGTCCCCCGACGGATCGGCGGGATCGCGTCCCTCCTCCTCGAGGCCGGGCATCGCGCCCATCCGGATCCCCCGCGCCTGGACGTACAGCTCCTGCAGCTCCTCGAGGGAGATGTCGAGCTCCGCGGCGATCTCCTCGTCGCTGGCCGCGCGCCGGGTACGGCTCTCCACCGCGGCGATCGCCGTCTCGAGCCTGCGCGCGGCGCGCCGCAGGGAACGGGGCGCCCAGTCCCGGGCCCGCACGCCGTCAAGGATCGCCCCCCGGATCCGCTGCTCCGCGTACGTCTTGAAGCGCACGTTGCGCGCCGGGTCGAACCGGTCGACCGCCTCCATCAACCCGAGCAGCCCGTCCCCCACCAGGTCGTCGTAGTCGATCGAGCCGGCGAGCCGCGAGCCGATCCGGTGTGCCAGGTAGCGCACCAGGGGCACGTGCGCGAGGAGCAGGCGCTCCCGTTCCGGCGAGCCGGGCACGCGCGCCTCGGGCGTCCACTCGACGGAAGGGTCGACGAGCGGCGCCTCGAAGACGGCGGCCCCGTCCCGGGTCAGTGCATCGTCTCGGTTGCCCGTGCTTCTCTTTCCCATCGTTCCCCGATCGCGCCGCGCAGCCGGGCGGACGCCCGCGCGGCGAGGTGAAGGGCCAGGCGCTCGAAGGCGCGGCTGGCCGGCGAGAACGGTTCGGCGAGCACGACGGCCCGCTGGCGACACGCCGCCTCGCGGACGGCTTCGTCCCGGGGGATCCAGCCCTCCAGCGGGATGCCTTCCCCGAGGAAGCGGCGGCTGACGGCCTCGAGCTGGCGGTGGATCCGCCGGGCCTCCTCCCCGGAGGCGGCGCCGTTGACCACCAGGCCGACCTCCCGCAGGCGCCCCCGCATCACCTTGAGGGCGGCGTAGGCGTCGACGAGGGCGGCGGGTTCCGGCCAGGTGACCAGCAGCACCCGGTCGGCCACGTGGAGCAGCCGCGAGACCTGGTCGGCGATGCCGGCGGCGGTATCGACGAGGACGATGTCCGCGTCCCGGCGCAGGGAGAGCAGTTCCTCCGCGAAGCGAAGCTGGGCCGGCGGGTCGAGCCGCGTCAGCTCGGGCAGGCCGGAACCTGCCGGGATCACGCGGATCCCTCCCGGTCCCTCCACGGCGATCTCCGCGAGGGGCACCCCCTCGCGGAAGAAGTGCTCGATCGTTCGCCGCGGCACGATCCCGAGCAGGACGTCCAGGTTGGCGAGGCCCAGGTCCCCGTCGAGCACGGTCACCCGGGCGCCCATCCGGGCAAGGCAGATCGCGGTGTTCGCGACGAGGGAGGTCTTCCCCACGCCACCCTTGCCCGAGGTGACGGCGATCACCCGGGGCCGCGCACCGGGGAACCCCCGGCTCCCGCGGGTCGTTCCGCTCATCGCGCGTCCTCCCCGCGGGCTCCCCGCGGTGACGGCACCGCCCAGGCGGCGAGGCGGGCCGGGTCGGCGAGCTCCAGGTCGTCCGGCACCCGGGGACCGTTCCCCAGGTGCAGGAGCGGCAGCCGGGCCCGGGCCGCGGCGGTCACGAGGGCGCCGGGCCGAACCGCCTCGTCGAGCCGGGTCGCGCCCAGGCGGCCGGGGCGCAGTCGCCGGAAGCGGCGCACCGTGTCGGCGAGGGACGCCCCGTCCCTGTCCGCCGCGAGCAGCAGCTCGATCTCCTCCGTCGACACGCCGGCGAGGATCCCCGCGAGCCGGTCCATCCCGTCCCGGTCGTGCCGGGCGATCCCCGGCGTGTCGAGGAGCAGCAGGGTCCGCGGAGGCAGCTCGACCCGCGCCCGGTCGAGGTCCCGTCGGTCTCGCACCAGGCGGAACGGAACCCCGAGCACCCGGGCGAACCCCTCGACCTGCTCCGCCCCGCCGAGGCGCTGGTCGTCGCACGAGGCGAGGACGACGCGGCGGCCGGCGGCGATCGCCTCCCGCGCGGCCACCTTGGCGAGGGTCGTCGTCTTCCCCACGCCGGGCGCACCGACGACCGCGAGCACGCGCACCCCGTCCGCGGGAACCGGCGGCTCCGCGGCGGCAAGCCACAGCCCGACGGCGCGGCGGGCGTAGGAGAGCCGCGCCAGCGGGTCACCGAGCCGTTCCTCGTCGAGGTTCGCCTCGGCGGCCCGGGCGATTCGCTCGGCCAGCACCGGCCCGAAGCCGAAGGCGAGCAGGTCGTCCCGCAACCGCTCCGCCGCTTCCGCGAGCGGGCGGGCCGGGGAAGCCGGGACCGGCGTGCCGCCCCCTCCCGCGCCGGGCCGCTCCGTCGCGGCAACGATCTCCACCCCGCCGGTGACGCGGCGCGTCTCGAGGACGACCGCTCCGGCACCCAGGACCTCGCGCACCCGCGCGAGGGCTTCCGACGTCGTTCTGCCCCTGACCGTCTTCACGAGCATCTCAGCCCACCGTTGCGACCGCCTTCAGCTGGACCTCCGGCGGGATCTCGAGGGTGGAAAGGACCGGCGTGTGCGGCAGGTGCGGCCGCAGCAGCGCGGCGAGGTACGGGCGGAGTCGCGGCCCGACGACCACGGCGACCTGGCCGCCGGAGGCGGTCACCGCCTGGCCGATGCGGGAGACGATCTCCCGCGCCCGGCCGGGGGACATCCCCTCGGCGGGTCGCTCCGGCCCCCCGGGCACGAGGGCACGGGTCAGCTCGTCCTCGAGGGCGGGATCGAGACCGACCGCCTGGAGCGTTCCCTGGTCGTCGAGGAGCGGTGCGACGATCGCCCGGGCGAGCCCGCGGCGGACCGCCTCCGCGATTTCCTGGGTGTCCCGCGTGCGGGCGGCGGCGTCGGCCATCAGCTCGACGATCGTCGCCAGGTCCCGGATCGGCACCTGCTCGGTCAGCAGCGCCTGGAGCACGCGCTGGACCTCGCCGACGGTCATCCGCTCGGGCACCAGCTCCGCCACCGCCTTCGGGTGGGTGCGCTGGAGCCGGTCGAGCAGGCGGGCCACGTCCTCGCGCCCGAGCAGCTCGGCGGCGTTGCGGCGGATCACTTCCATCAGGTGCGTCGACAGCACCGACGGCGGATCGACCACGGTGTAGCCGGCGGCCCGGGCCTCGTCCGCCTTCGACGGATCGATCCAGGTCGCGGGCAGCCCGAAGGCCGGGTCACGGGTGGCGATCCCCTCGATCTTGCGGGACGCCCCGACGTCGAGGGCGAGCAGGCGGCCCCGCGGGATCCGGCCGGAGGCGATCCGCACCCCCTTGAGCAGGATGTCGTAGCGGTCCGGCGGAAGCTGCAGGTTGTCCCGTACCCGCACCGGGGGCAGCACGAAGCCGAGCTCGGTGGCGAGCTGTCGGCGCAGTCCCTTGATCTTGTCCAGGATGCCGCCCGGCTGGTCGGCTCCCACGGCGTCGATCAGGTCGTAGCCGACCTCGACGCAGAGCGGGTCGACCCCGAGCAGTGCCTCCGCCTCGTCCACGATCTCGTCGTCCCCCGCCTCCGCCTCGGACTCCTCGGCGGGGGCGGGCTCCTCGCGCAGGCGGGCGGCGGCGGCCCGGGCGCCGGCATAGGTCACGCCCGCGAGCACGAGAAAGGCCACCTTCGGCAGGCCGGGCACCAGCGCCAGCCCGAGCAGGGTGGCGGCGGCGATCTTCAGCGGCTTCGGCGACGACAGGAGCTGCGCCAGGACGGTCTCGCCCAGGTTGGTCTCCTGGGCGGCCCGGGTCGTGATGATGCCGCCGGCAAGGGCGATCAGCAGGGAGGGAATCGCCGAGACCAGGCCGTCGCCGATCGTCAGCACCGAGTAGGTACGCAGCGCCTCCGAGATGTCCATCCCCTGCTGGAGGACGCCGATGGCGATCCCCGCGAGGATGTTGATCATCGTGATGACGAGGGCCGCGATCGCGTCCCGCTGGGTGAAGCGGACCGCGCCGTCCATGGAGCCGAAGAACTCGGCCTCCTTCTGGATCTTCTCGCGCCGGGCGATCGCCTCCTTCTCGGTGATCAGGCCGGCGCTCAGGTCCGCGTCGATCGCCATCTGCTTGCCGGGCATCGCGTCCAGGGTGAAGCGGGCGATCACCTCGGAGATGCGGGTCGAGCCGTGGGCGATCACGACGAACTGGATCACGAGCAGCACGAGGAAGACGACGACGCCGACGATGAACGAACCGCCGACGACGAACTGCCCGAACGACTGGATCACGACGCCGGCCGCGCGGGTTCCCTGGTCCCCCTGGAGCAGGATCAGCCGCGTCGAGGCGATGTTGAGGGCGAGGCGATAGAGGGTGACGAGCAGGAGCAGCGAGGGAAAGGCGGAGAAGTTCGTCGGCCCCGGGATGTACATCGCGGTCATCAGGATCACGATGGACAGCGCCAGGTTGACCGTGATCAGGAGGTCGAGGACGGCGGTCGGCAGGGGGACGATGATCAGGCCGAGGGCCAGGATCACCGCCACCGGCAGCACCAGGTGGTACCGGGACGCCGGCGTCGCCGCGCCCGCGATCGCGCCCGTGCTCACGGCGTCACCTCCCTAGGACCGGCGGTCTCCGCCTCCACTTCCGGGTGGGCGCGGTAGGCCCCCCGGCGCCGGTTCCAGATCCAGGCGAACACCTCGGCGACCGCCCGGTAGAGGGACTCCGGGATCGGCGCGCCGACCCGGCACAGCTTCTCCAGGGTCCGGGCGAGGGGCGGGTCCTCGACGAGGGGAATCCCGTGCTTGCGGGCGATCTCCTTGATCTTCCGCGCCACCACGCCCTTCCCCTTGGCGAGGACGAGCGGCGCGTCCATCTTTTCCTGCTCGTACTTCAGCGCGACGGCGACGTGGGTCGGGTTGGTCACGACGACGTCCGCCTGGGGTACCGCGGCCATCATCCGGCGGCGCGCCAGCTCGAACATCTTCTGCTTCTGCTTCCGCTTGACCTCCGCCGGGATCTCCCGCTCCTTCGCCTCGTCCTTGACCTCCTTCTTCGTCATGTAGAGGTTGCGGTACCAGCGCCACCGCACCCACGCATAGTCGGCGACGGCGACGACCAGGCCGATCGCGAAGGCCCAGAGCAGGATCCGCCGGATGATCAACGCGGTTTCCTGGAAGATCGCCGGCGGCGCGAGGAGCGCGAGGTTCATCACCTCGCCCCACTCCGGCAGCAGGATCAGCCAGATCAGCGCCGCGTAGAGGATCGTCTTGACGAGCGCCTTCCCCGCGTTGAACAGGTTGTCGAGCTGGACCAGCTTCTTCAGCCCCGTGAACGGGTTGATCTTGCCGAAGTCGATCCGCAGGGCGTCCTTCGCCACGCGCATGCGGGTCTGCAGGTACTGGCCGACGATCGCGCCCACCATGATGGCGAGGAGCAGCGGACCGATCAGCCAGGCGGCGTCCCGGGCGGCCTGGAGGATGGTGCGCGGCAGCTCCTCGAGGGCGGGGACCGCCCGCGGGGTCGCGAGCCAGCGCCGGACCATCACCTGGGCGCTGCCGAGGAACCAGCCCCCGAACAGCATCGCCCAGGCGAGGAACAGCCCGAGAGACGAGACCTGCCCGACGTCCTGGGAGCGCGCGACGTTTCCCTTGTCGAGCGCGCGCTCGATCTGCCGGTCGGTCGGTTTCTCCGTCCGCTGGTCGCGATCCTGCCGGGGGTCGGCCATGAGAGCCTCCTCAGGATCCCGCGAGCACGCGGAGGAACCGGGCGACGTCGTGGGTCGTCCCCCGGAAGGTCTCGGAGATCAGCGGTGCCATCAGCCGGAGCGAGAGGCCCGCCACGACGAGTCCCACCCCGAGGCGGATCGGCGCCCCGACGACGAGCACGTGCATCTGGGGCACGGCCCGGTTGACCAGCATCAGGCCCAGGTCGACGAGGAACCCGGTGACGATGATCGGCGCCGCCAGCCGGAACCCGAGGGTGATCACCCGCGCGCTGACGCGGACGACGAACGGCAGCCATGGACCGTCGAGAACGGCCGCCCCCGGGGGCACGATCTCCCACGACCGGGCGAGAACTCCGAGCACCTGCTCGGGACCACCGATCGCGACGAAGACGAGCATCCCCATCAACCGGTAGAAGATCCCGATCGTCGGCGCCTGCATCTGGGTCACCGGGTCGAGCATCGCCGCCATCGCGAGGCCGGTCGGGTAGCCGGCGAGCCCCCCCGCGTAGAGCGCGATCTCCACGGTCATCGACGCCGCGAAGCCGATGACGAACCCGACCAGCGACTCGACCACGACGAGCCGGAGGATGCCGACCCCCGCCGGGACCGGCGGGACGACCGGCGCGACGATCACCGCGATCAGCACCGCGAGCCCGACCCGCACCCGCTTCGGCACCGCCTCCGAGCCGTAGATCGGAACGACCGCCACCATCGCCGCCCCCCGCAGGACGAGGGCGAACGTCCCGAGCAGGTCGTTCCAGGGGAGGCGGAAGACGAGGGCGTCCATCGGGCGGGAACCTCCTCAGCCGACCAGGGTGGAAGCGAGCTCGAAGATCTCGCGGGTGAACGAGAGCAGGACGCGCAGCATCCAGCTCATCGCGACGACGAACACGAGAAATACGGCCAGGATCTTCGGAATGAAGGTGATCGTCACGTCCTGGATCGAGGTCGCCACCTGCAGGATGCTGACGATCACCCCGACGAGCATCCCCGCCACGAGCATCGGCATCGCCACGAACAGCGCCGTGCGCATCGCGTCGTGCCCCACCGCCAGCACCATCATTTCGTCCATGGCGACCTCCTCACCGGATACCGGCGACGAGGGATCCCGCGATCAGGGACCACCCGTCGACCAGCACGAAGAGCAGGATCTTGAACGGCAACGACACCATCGCCGGGGGCAGCATCATCATTCCCATCGAGAGCAGCACCGAGGCGACGACCAGGTCGACCACCAGGAAGGGCAGGAACAGCAGGAACCCGATCTCGAAGGCGACGCGCAGCTCGGAGATCACGTAGGCCGGCACGATCACCCGCAGCGGCAGCTCCTCGGGACCCTTCGGCTGGGGCAGCCGGGCCATCTTGACGAACAGCTCCAGGTCGGTCTGCCGCGTGTTCCGCAGCATGAACTCGCGGAACGGGACCGCCGCCTCGTGCACCGCCTCGACCGCGTCGATCTCCCCGTCCGCCCAGGGCTGCCAGGCGCGTTCCTTCACCTGGTCGATCACCGGCCCCATCACGAAGAGGGTCATGAAGAGCGAGAGCCCGATGATCACCTGGTTCGGCGGCATCTGGGGCGAGCCCAGCGCCTGGCGCAGGAAGTGGAACGCGACGACGAACCTCACGAACGAGGTCATCATCAGGAGGATCGACGGCGCGATCGCGAGGACGGTGAACAGGATCAGCAGGCGGACCGCCGTCGAGGACGGGCCGAGCCCCGCCGAGTCGGAGAGCTTCAGCTCGATGGCCGACTCCGCGGGGGCGGCGAGGGCCGTCCCGCACGCCGCGAGCGCGAGCAGCGCGAGCACCGCGCCGAGGCGCCGCCGGCTCATCGCGCCGCGCCTCCCATCTTCCTCAGGCTCTCGGCGAGCCGCGCCGGGAAGTCGAGCAGCCGCCCGGGAGGCGGCTCGTCCGGGGAGGACGCGTCCCCGGCGGGGACCTCGTCCGGGTCGACCAGCTCGGAGACCAGCGACACCGCGTGCTCGGTGACACCGACCAGCAGGCGACGATCGCCGTGCCGAACGACCGCAAGGTGGGCGCCCCGCGCGAGGGGCACCCGCTCTTCCACCTCGAGCAGGCGTGGACGGCGCATGCGCCCGGTGCGCCGCAGGACCCGGGCGGTCACCGGCACCAGGGCGACGACGGCGACCAGTGCGCCGACCGCCCGCAGCACGTCGACCAGTCCGACGCCGGCATCAACCATCGTCCCGGTCTCCCAGGGAGGTCAGCCGCAGCCAGAGCCGGTGCTTGATCTCGACGATCTCCCCCCGGCCGAGCACCGCGCCCTCGGTGATCAGCTCCGCCGGTTCCCCGATCGTGGTCTCGAGGGGGAAGACGGTCCCCTCCTCCGCCTCCCGCACCGCGCGCAGGGTGGCCATCCCCCGGGCGATGCGGGCGGAGAGCGGCAGGGGGATCCCCAGGTAGGCGGCGGGCGTCCCCGGGAGGGGATCCTTCCCGCGGGTCTCCCGGGGCCCCTGCTTCGCGGCCCCCTTCCGTGACCCCTTCGCGGCGGGCGAGGGAGCCTCCGCGGGCGGCGACGTGACGGCAGCCGGCTCGGGCATACGGACCTCCTGCTTCGCGTCCTCGCGGAAGAGCAAGGCCCGTGCCGTCCCGTGCGACAGGCATCAACTCGCAGCAATACCAGTCACTTCGATCCGGACGGCCCGCCGTCCCGCCGACGGCCCCCCGCCGTCCGCGCCCAGCCGCCGTCGATCCGTTGACGCCCCCCCGGCAGCTCCTTCCCTCCCCCGGCCCCGGGCCAGGAAAGAAGCCCGGCGCGGGGCGCGCCGGGCGGTGCGGGGGCCGGACCCTCCGTGGGCCTCCAGGATCGCTTGCCGCGGAACTTACCGCTTGAGGGTCAGGGCCTCCTGGACCATCTGGTCGGTGGTCGTGATCACGCGGGAGTTCGACTGGTAACCCCGCTCGACCACGATCATGTCGGTGAACTGCTCGGTGATGTCGACGTTCGAGAGCTCGAGCGCCCGGGACATCACCTTCCCCCGTCCGCCGGTATCGGCGGCCCCCATCGCGGCCGGCCCGGAGCCGAGGGACGCGAGGAACGTGTTGTCCCCGTGCTTGAAGAGGCCGCCCGGGTTGTTGAACGACGCGATGGCGAGCTGGGCGAGTTCCATCACGCGGCCGTTCGTGAACACGCCGGAGACGATCCCGGTCTCGTCGATCGCGATCGCCCGCAGCCGCCCCATCGAGAAACCGTCCTGGGAGAGGCTGTCGATCGCCGAGGGGGCCGAGTAGCCGCTGACCACCGGGGACGAGTCCTCGTCGTACAGGCGCCACTCCACGTCCTGGGCAGCCGCGCCGTTGGACCAGGCGGGGATGGACAGGGTGACGTTGTCCGAGGGGGAGGTCAGGCGGCCGTTGCCGTCGAACGTCACCGTGCCGGAGTCGACGACGTAGTAGTCGGGGTCACCGGGGTTGGTCGTCACGTCGACGTCGGAGCGGGGAACGCGGGCCTCCCAGTTCCACTGGTCGAGGACCCCGTCCCCGTCGTTGTCCACCGGGGTGAAGACGATGGTCAGGTCGTGGGCCTCTCCGAGGGCGTCGTAGACGGAGACGCTGGTCGTGAAGACCTCGGCCTCGTTCACCGACGAGGTGGCCGGGTCGTCCACCCGGGCGCCGGCGTTCAGGTTCATGTCGAGCCGGAAGTAGCGGGTCGCCTGGGGCGGCGCCGTCATCCCCGCCGGGATCTGGATGTCGCTGACCGCCCCGGACGGCACGACGTGCCCCTCGTCGTCCCGGCTGGTGTAGCCCTGGACCCGGTACCCGGTCGGGTTGACCAGGTAGCCCTCGTCGTCGAAGGAGAAGTTCCCCGCCCGGGTGTAGACGTTCAAGCCGTCGGGCTGCCGCAGGACGAAGAAGCCGTTCCCCTCGATGGCGAGGTCCGTCGTCACCTCGGTGGGCTGGAGCGCCCCCTGGTGGAAGAGCTGCTGGACGGTGGAGAGCTTCGTGCCCATGCCGATCTGGTACGGGACGCCGTTGCCCGCCACGCCGTAGCCGCCACCGCCGGAGAACAGCTCGGCGAAGGTGGCCCGGGAGCCCTTGTACCCGATCGTGTTGACGTTGGCGAGGTTGTTGCCGATCACGCTCAGGGCGCTCGCGTGCGCCTTCAGTCCCGTCAGCCCCGCGTAGAACGAACCGTAGCCCATCTCTCCTCCCGTGGATGCCGGCGGCTCACGCGCCGGTCTCGCCGCTCGTCCCTTCGTCCTGTCCCGTCTCCGTCCCGCCGGTCACCTGCACGCCGCCGGCTCCCGCGTCCAGGATCTCGACGATCGAACCGAACGGCAGGGTGCGGGTGCCGGAGACCAGCGAGAGCCCGTCCTCGCCGAAGTGCAGCCCCTCGACGGGCAGCACGACCAGCGCCACTCCCGGCGACTCCTTCCCGGAGGCGTCGGTGGTCACCAACCGGAACTCGTACTCGCCGGGAGCGGCCGGGTTTCCGTCGTCGTCCAGGCCGTCCCACCGCAGGCGGTACCGGCCCGCGGCGGTCGATTCGAGGGGGATCGTCCGGACCGGCCGGCCGTCGGCGTCGTAGATCTCGACGCGGGCGGCGGCCTGCTCGCCGGTCAGCTCGAGGAAGATCTCCTCGGAGCCGCCGTCGGGCCCGAGGCGCAGCCGGCCGCCGGTGTCGACCAGCACTTCCCGGCCGATCATGTCCATCGCCTGGGCGTTGACGAGCTGGTCCTGCCCGGAGATCACCCCGTCCATCCGCTTGTTCAGGTCGATCAACTGCTCGAGGCTGGAGAAGGTCGCGAGCTGCGCCACGAACTCGGTGTCCTTCTGCGGCTCGAGGGGGTCCTGGTTCTCGAGCTGGGCGACGAGCAGCGTGAGGAAGTCGTCCCGGCCGAGCACGTCGTCCCGGTCGACGAACGGGTTCGACGGGGAGACCGTCCGGTAGTTGGTCGGATCGAGAACCGTGTCCGAGAGCGCGTTCATGCGCCGTTCCTCCTCGCCGCCGGAAGAAGCAAGGGGTGTGCCAGCGCGCCCCCTCCTGGAACCGCCCGGGGGACGCGGGTTCCCGGCGGACGCGCCCTCGCGGGGAACCCGGGGCGGCAACCCTTGCCCGCCCGGGTGGGAAAAAGCTGCCGCCCCTCAGCCGACCACGTCGAGAAGGCCGACCCCGGGCCGGCGCTCCCGGCCGACCTCCCCCGGAGCGCCCCCGGGTCCCGCGACGACGTCCCTCGTGGGCCCGCTCCCGCCCCCCGGCTCCCTCCGCCCGGCGGTCCCGCGCGACGGATCCCCCTGGCCCCGGCTGTCCCCCGCGGCCACGTCGACCTGGACGTGGGTCCCCTGCCGGGCGCAGGCGAGCTCGATCCGGGCGCTCTCCTGGCCGAGGAGCGCCGCCACGTCGGGCCGTTCCGCGCGGACGTGGACGTGAAGACGCTCCCCCCGGCGAACGAACCGGAGGATCACCTCTCCCAGCTCGGGCGGATCGAGGCGAACCGTGACCGACCCCTGTTCGCCCTCGAGGGTGGCGAGGCGCGCCGCCACCTGCTCGGCGAGGGCGGGGGCGGCACTCCCCCGGGAAGGGGACGGCGCCGCGGGGGACGGGGTGGTTCCCGCCCGTCCCGCACCGGCAACCGCACCACCGGGCGGTGCGTGCCCGCCGGGCACGCCGGGATCCGTCCCGGGGGCCGGAGCCCCACCCCCCGGGGTCACCCCCGTGGCAGGGGCCCGCGGGGAAACCGGTCCCCCCGGGGCGCCGGGGCGGGCGCCCTCGGCGGCGGGGGTCGGCTCGGGAGGCGGAGGCCCCGCGGGGCCCTCCGGGACGGGCAGGTCCGGCGCGGGACGCTCGCCCATGGCCGCCTTCCCCCCCGGGAGACCCCGGGGAACGGCCTGGCGCACCGGGCCGGCGGGTCTCCCGTCGGCCGGCAACGGCTCCGGCCGGGGGAGATGGCGCGTCGTCTCCCCGGGCCCCGGCGTCCGGCTCCCGCGGGCCCGGACGCGCTTGCCGGGACGTCGCTTCCCCGGGGGGACCTTGCCCGGGGGGGGAAGGTCGTCCCCGCCGGGCGCCTCCGGCGGCCGGGCCGGGCCGGCGGGCAGCCCGCCGGGGGGGCGGCCCACCGGGTGTCTTCCTTGCGGGCCGGCATCGACGACGGTGGCCCCGGGTCGCGGGGGGGCGCCCCGTCCCGGGACGGGAATGCCGGTCCGTTCGTCGGCCGGCGCGGGAAGCGACGCAGCCCTCCCCGCCGGGCGCGGAACCCCGGTTGCGTCGGAACGCGCTGGAGACGGGGAACCGCCGGGACGGGGAGAGGACGGCGGCGCGCCTCCCGCGGCGTGGGGGGGGGCCGGCGCTGGAGAGGCATGGCCGCGACCCCGCGGGGCCTTCGTGGAACCGGCCGGCTCGGCCGCCGCCCGGCCCGGGGCCCGGGTCCGGGAACGGGTTCCGCCCCTTCCCGGGGCACGGGGCGGACCCGGATCCGCCCGGCCCGCGGGGGAGGCGGATGCGTTGCCCGGGGCAGACGAGGACGGTCCCCCTCCGCGGGTGGAAACCCGTCCGGGAGGGGCTTCCACCGGCGGCGGCAGCGGACCCGGAACGACGAATCCCGCCGGCCGCTCCGGGGAACGCCCGGACCGTTTCCTCGGATTCCTCGGAACGCCGGCCGCCCGGGGCGGCCCCGCCGGAGGTGAGACACGCATGACGCCCCGGCAAAGAGCAAGGACCGTGCCCGCGCCGGGAGGACGCCGCGCCGGGAGTTCGGGGAGGTGCCGGACGGACACCCGGCAGATCTTGCCGCCCCGCCCGGCAGGGGTTTCCGGGGACCCCGGGCTCAAGGCCCCCGGGCCGGGGCCGACAAGTCCGGAGAGAAGCCGCCTCCCCCGCGCGGCGGAAGGACTCCCGTGGCCGACGACGCGACCAGGCTGTTCACGAAGCTGATCCGCGAGGAGCCGGACGTCATCCTCCAGATCCTCGCGGAGAACGTGGGCTCCCTCGTCGGCGCGGAGGTGGAGATCACGCCGATCCACGAGGACCAGGCCCAGCTCGAGGAGACGCTGGGCGACACGGACCTCTACTTCTTTCCGATCACCGATCACCAGGAGAACCGGACCACCGCGCTGCTGATCATGGACCTGCCCGCCGCCGTCCACGCCGGGGCCGCCTTCGCCCTGATGGGACCCGAGCAGGTGCAGGAGGTCCTCGAGACCGGGGAGGTGCCCGACATCCTCCACGACTCGATCGGCGAGGTGGCCAACGTGATCTGCGGGGCGGCGGCCAACGTCATCCGGGAGAAGAGCGGCCAGGCGCCGGAGTTCCGCCGGGCAGCGGACTTCAAGAAGGTCCATGCCGGCCCCTGGCCCTCGATCCTCGGCGACATCGACGACAACGTTCCCTGGGAGTTCGTCGCGGGGAGACTCAGTCTCAAGGGGGAGGACCGGGGAGTCATCCTCTTCGCGGGGAGCGACGAGGAAAAGGGGGTGATCACCCCCGAGATGATCCAGGAGGCCCGGGCGAAGGCGGCCTCCGGCACGGACGCCGGCGCGACGGCGGACGAGGGGGAGGCGGCTGCCGCGGCCACCGCCACCGGCGCGACGGCGGACGAGGGGGAGGCCGCCACCGGCGGGAGCGGGGCCGGGAACGCCACCGACGACGGCCAGGCGGTCGGCCCCGGCAGGACGGCCGCCGGCGCGGCCGACGCCGGGAAGGAGGCGGTGGGCGCGGCCGGTGGCGGTGCCCCGGCGACGAGCGGCAACGTGGCGGCCACGCCCGGAAAGGCGGCCGGCGGGACGAGCGCCGAGGGAGACGCCGCGACCGGGACCGGGGAGACCGGGCTCGACCCGTCCTCGTCCCGGATCAGCCTCTCCGCCCAGCCGGCCGACCCGGCGGCCCTCGCCCTCCGCAACGCGCTCCTCGAGATCGGGGTCAACGTGCCTCCCCTTTACCGGCCCGGGGGTGCCGTGCCCCGGAAGTCGGACGCGGTGATCGTCGTCACCCGTTCGCCGACCGACCTGCGGCTGCGGGCCGAGCGGATCCGGGCGATCGGCCAGACCGAGGGAGCGATCGTCGTCGCGTCGGACCACCCGACCCGCGAGCTGGTCCTCGCGGCCCGGGAGGTGGACGCGGCGGCGTTCCTCGTGCTGCCGACCACGCCGGACCGGCTGCGCGAGCTGCTCGCCCGGCTGCCGAAGCCGGCGGTCCCGGAGCCGGAATCGGCCCCCGCCTGATCCCCGCCCCTTCAGATTCTCCCGGTCCGTCCGATACGAAGGCCAGGAGCGCACCCCGTGGGGGGCGCGCGACCAGTATCCGCCCGGAGGAGACGAATCGATGGCGATCAAGGTGCTGCTCGTGGACGACTCGGCGGTGATGCGGAAGGTGCTGACCCGTGCCCTGCGCCAGGCCGGCCTGGACGTGGGGGACATCCTCGAGGCGGGGGACGGCTCGGAGGCGATCGGGGTGCTCGAGAACGATCCTTCCGTCGACCTCATCCTCTGCGACTGGAACATGCCCAACATGAACGGCCCGGACTTCGTCGCCGCCGCGCGGGCGAAGGGCTACGAGATGCCGATCGTGATGGTGACGACCGAGGCGGGCAACGAGCGGGTGCAGCAGGCCCTCGACGCGGGCGCCAACGGCTTCGTCACCAAGCCGTTCACGCCGGACAAGCTCGGCGAGGCCCTCGAGAAGATCCTCCAGCCGGCCTGATCCTCGACCGGCGAGGGGGGTCGGACGAGGGAGGGAACGACGTGACGGTCGAAGCGGCGGTGGACGTGGGTGCGATCCTCGCGGACTCGTTCCGCGAGAACATCGAGATGATGTTCGGCCTGCCCCTCGAGGGACCGGAAGAGGGTTCCGGCGACGGGCAGATGACCATGTCCGGCATGGTCGGGCTCGGGGGGCCGGAGTTCCGCGGGCTGCTCCAGATCGCGTGTACCGACCGGGGCGCGCGGAAGCTGGCCGCCACCCTGCTCGGGGGCGAGGAGATGCTCGGCGACGATCCCGCGATGATCGCGGACGGCCTCGGGGAACTGGCCAACCTGGTCGGGGGTGCGATCAAGCGCCGGCTCGACGAGGGGGGCGGCAACATCGAGCTGTCCCTGCCGTCGGTCCTCGAGGGCGAGGGCAATCTCCTCGGCGTCAGCAACTCGGAGCGCGTGACCCTCCGCTGGATCGTGGACGGCGAGCTGGTGGAAACCTCCCTCGTCTACACGATCAACGGTTCCTGATACCCGCAGGGCCGCGCGCGGGCCGTGCGGGCGGGGAGCCGGCGTGCCGGCTCCCCCTCGTCGTTTCCGCCGGTCGATCTTCCCGCACCGGCGATCCCCGGACGGGGCGGCACGAACCGTGGCGGGTCCTCTTGCCGGCCGCCCGGGAACCCGCGAGGGAATTCCCCGTGGCGCGCGGACGGGTTGCGCGGCGGGAACGCGGTGCGCGGCGAATCAGGACGGGTCGTCGGGACCCGGGACCGGGAAGGAACCGGGGGGAAGGAACGAGCGCGGAACGCGCGCCGACCCGCGCCCGGGGCCGGGGTGCCGCGCGGCCGGGCGAGCCGGGAAGGGTCGGCCCGGCCGGGCCGCGGGACGCCCCGCGAGTTCCTCCCGCAGGCGGCGGGTGTTCGCCTCGATCCGCGCCCGCTGCTCCTCGAGGGACGCCTTCACCTCGCGGAGCCGCTCGAGTTGCCGTCGCCAGCCGTCGGCCAGGCGCCGGAAGTTCTCGTCGAGGCGGCGGAGACCCTCCCGGGACCGCGCGGTGGCGGCGGTCACCTGCGCGTGGCGGGCGAACGTCTCCTCCAGGATGGGGAGGTAGGGGCCTGCATCCTCGGCGAGGGAGATCCCCTTCCTCTCGAACGAGGAGCGGATGCTCTCGACGAAGGACTCCGGCACCCGGTGGTGCCGGGCGAGGCGGTCGATCTGGTCGGCGAGGGTCCTCGTGGGCTGGTCCATGGATGCCTGCTCCCGACCTCCCCGCCCTCCCCTGTACGGCGAAACCCCCGCCGTGCAAGGGGTCCCCGGGGTCCGCGAACGGGCCCGGACCACCACGGTCGACCCGGGACGACTACTCGCCGGGCAGGGGGAGCTTGTCCGCCAGGTTGTTCCGGATCCAGCGCGCGTCGAACCACTCGATCGGGTCGACCGCGACACCGCCGACGAAGATCCCCAGGTGCAGGTGGTCGCCCCCGGCAAGGCCGGTGGCGCCGGTCCGCCCGAGGATCTCCCCCCGCTTCACGAGCTGTCCCGGGGCGACGTCGATCGAGGAGAGGTGCGCGTACAGGCTCAGCAGGCCGTGGCCGTGGTCCAGGACGACCACGTTGCCGTAGATGCCGAGCCAGTCCGCGTAGAGCACCCGGCCGGCGTTGGCGGCGGGTACCGGCGCGCGGGCGGTCGACGCCAGGTCGAGGCCCAGGTGGACCTGGTGGTCGACGACCTGCCCCCGGTAGACGTACGTCCGGTCGTCGGCGTACCCGGCCCGGCGGGCGGAGTTCGGGAGCTGGAGGAACCGTCCCCGCCAGTGGAACGTCTCCTCGCTCTGCCGGGAGAGCTCCGCGATCTTCGCCCGGTTGGCGCGGCGGAGTTCCCCGTTGATCCGCAGGTACTGGTCGAGCAGGGTGCCGGAGGCGTCGAAGCCGGGCGTGCGGGAGGCGATCGCCGGGACGACCCGCTCGAGGAACCGGTCGGACAGCCGGATCGTGTCCCGCCGGGGCGGGTGGCGTCGAAAGTGGTCGACGAACGCCTGCTCGGCCCGGTTGCCCGCCGCGTCCTCGGCGAAGAGGCGAATCTCCGCCGGGTCGTCCAGGTTCCACGGGACGCCGTACAGGCAGAATCGCTCTCCCTCGCCGCCGCCGGGAAGCGGCCGGGAGGGGATCTCCACCGACCCGACGCGGACGCCGGAACGAACCGCCGCCGGCCCGACGCGGAACACGACGGCACCGCTGCCGCCCTGCCGCACGTAGTGCCTCGTCGAGACGACACCGAGGGAGGGCGGCCGGAAACGCACGTCGAGGGTCTTCTCGACCACCACCGGCTCCGGGTGCCGGAGGAACCCGTGGCGCCGCTCGGCGACGAGGCGCACGGTCACCTTTCCCTCCGCCAACCACGCCGGGCTGCCCTTGGCCAGGCGCGCCGCGAGCGTGGCGGTGCGCGGGGGAACCCTCTTCCAGAACTCCCAGGGGGTGGGCAGCTCGTCCCGGGCCTCGCCGAGGAGCTCCTCGTGGTCTCCCTGCACGGCGACGAGCGCGAGGGAGGCGACGCCTCCCGCCGGGACCTCCGCGGTCGCGGTCACCGCCGTCCCGGGCAGGCCGACCGCGGGACGGTCGGTCTCCAGGGAGAGGCGGGGCTCGGGCCCCACGTACAGGAGGCCCTGGAGGCCCCACGCGAGCAGCACGACGACCAGCAGGACGAGGACGAGACGCAGCTTCATCGGGAACTCCCGTCGAGGGGGCCGGCACTCACCGGCCGCGGATCTCGCGGTAGCGGCGGCGCGTCAGCGCCACCGGGTCGAAGTCCGGTTCCAGGAAGAGGGCGATGCGCCGCACGACGACGCCCCGGGGAGTGCCCTCCTTCGCGACGACCATCAGCGCAAGGGCTCCCCCCCGCCGCCAGGCGGTCCCCTCCACCGGGTCGCCGGAGCGAGGATCCCGCAGGTCCACGAGGGGGGCGGCCGGCTCGCCCCAGCGCTTCACCAGGGCGGCCCGCCACTCCCGGGAGACCGGCCCGGGATCGTCGGCGAGGAGAACGACCCGCGTCACGGTGGCGTCGTCCGCCGCCCGTGTCGCCTCGAGCCGAACGGTCACCTCGGGGTTCCCCGGCAGGTCGGCCGGGCCCTTCCAGCGCCAGCGATGGACGCCCTCCCGCTCGCCCCGGGCCCGGAACCTGCCGCCCCGGGCGGCGAGGGCCTCCCGGGCGGCGGCGACGGTCATTCCGGGGCGCACACCGAGGATCGAGAACGGCCCTTCCCCCGCCGCGGCGGACAGGCACGCGAGAACCAGGACGACGAGCAGCGGAACGGCGCGACGCATCGGGAGCCTCCCGGCCCCCATGATGCGACGGGAACCTCCCGCCCGCACGTCCGCCCCGGCGAGGATCCCGGATGCGCGCGACCCGCACCCGCCGGAGGGGTTGCAGGCAGGCGAAGCGCGGGTCTCCTGCAGGCGTCGCCGGGAGGCGGCGCGGGCGGCGCGCAGCGCCGCGCATCACCCGGCGAACGCGCACGACGGCGACACGCGCGCCCGGCACCCCCGGGCGGCCTCCCGGCCGCCCCTACTTCTGGCGGCGGGGATCCTTCTGCCAGATCTCCCACGAGAGCTCGGCGGCGATCTTGGGATGCGTCGAGGCCAGGGAGTCGAGGGTGCCGGCAGCCTGCCGCGGCTTCATGCCGAGGAGCAGGTCGACGACGACGCGCCGGTTCTTCCGGTACAGCTCGACCAGGGCCGAGGCGGCGTTCGCCGGGTCCATTCCCTCGTAGGCCTTGAGGAGCCGGTCGAAGCTCGGGGAACGCAGCGCCTCGAGCCGTTCCCGCTCCTTCTTCGCCTCGTCCCGCAGGCGCGCGATCTCTTCCCGCTCCGCGTCGAGCTCCTTGCGCGCCGCGGTCAGCTCCCGCTCCCGCTCGACGAGCTGACGCGCCTTCTCCTCGAGCACCTTCCGCTGCTCCTCCAGCTCCTGCACCAGGGTACGGTAGGTTTCCGCCTCCACCTCGGGACCCCGGTCGAGGGGATGGAGCTCCTCGGGGTCGCTTCCCCCGTCCCGGGCGGAACCGTCCGGCTGCTGGTCCCCCGCGACGACCCGGGGCACCAGCACGCCGAGGGTCAGGGCGTCGACGACGAGCAGCGCGTTCGCCGCGAGTGCGACGAACAGGACCGACCTGAGGACGCGGCGCAGGGTCATCCTTCACCTCGCATCTTGGCCAGCTCGAGGTGGCGCCGACGGCCGAGAACCAGGTCCTCCACCTCGGTGGCCTCCCGCCTTTCCTCCTCCCGCAGGTGCCGGAGCCGGGCCTCCTGCCGCAGGCGCTCGAGCACCTTCACCTGCCGGGTGACGTCCGCGAGGGCGGACCGGGCCTCCCGCTCCCGTTCCGCCAGCTCCCGCCGCCGCGCCTCGAGCACGGGGCGCCGGGACCGCAGCCGTTCCTGCATCGCCGCGGCCTCCGCGAGCCCCGCACCGGTCTCTCCCTCCCGGGCCCGGGCGACCAGCTCCTCGGCCCAGGCCCGCTCGTCCTCCTCGAGCCGAGCGAGGGCCCCCTCGACGGTGACCAGTTCGCGCAGCAGCTCCCCGAGCTCGCGACGCCGCCGGTCCCGCTCGACCCGGGCGAGCTTGAGCGGCATCTCGAGCCGGAAGCGAAAGCGGGCCATCAGTCAGCCTCCCCGTCCACGCCGAGGGCCAGGAGCCGGGCCACCGTTTCCTCGAACGGGGTCGCGCCGTAACCCTCCTGGCGCAGGAAGTCCCGGATCGGCCGGTGCCAGCGGACGGCGGCGTCGAGCTCCGGGTCGATCCCCTCCCGGTAGGCGCCGATGCTCACCAGGTCCTCGTTGTCCCGGTAGATCGCCATCAGCCGCCTCACCCGGAGCGCGGCCCGCTGGTGTTCCTCGCTGGTCACCTGGGGCATCACCCGCGAGATCGAGCCCAGCACGTCGATCGCCGGGTAGTGGCTGCGCTCGGCGAGGGACCGGGACAGCACGACGTGGCCATCGAGGATCGAGCGCGCGTGGTCGGCGATCGGCTCGTTCATGTCGTCCGCCTCGACGAAGACGGTGTAGATCCCGGTCATCGAGCCGGCGCCGGCCTCGCGCCCGGCACGCTCGAGGAGACGCGGCAGGAACGCGAACACCGAGGGTGGGTACCCCTTCGAAGAAGGCGGCTCCCCGGCGGAGAGCCCGATCTCCCGGAGCGCCATCGCCACGCGGGTCAGCGAATCCATCAGCAGCGTGACGTTGCGGCCGCGGCGGCGGAACTCCTCGGCGATCGCCGTCGCCGCCAGGGCGCATCGCACCCGGCGCACGGGCGGCTCGTCGGAGGTCGCGACGACGACGACGGCCCGCGCGAGCCCCTCCCCCAGGTCCTGCTCGACGAACTCCCGGACCTCCCGGTTCCGCTCGCCGACGAGCCCGATCACGACGACCTCGTCGGAGGCGTGCCGCGCGACGTTCCCCATCAGGCGGCTCTTGCCCACCCCGGAGCCGGCGAAGATGCCGATCCGCTGTCCCCGCCCCAGGGTGAGGAAGGCGTCGATCGCCCGGACCCCCGTGGCCATGGGCTCCTCGATGCGGGGCCGCTCGAGGGGCGCGATCGATTCCCCGTGGACCGGCCGCCAGGCGACCTCCCCGAGGGGGCCCTTGCCGTCGATCGGCTGGCCGAGGGCGTCGATCACCCGGCCGAGCAGCCCGTCCCCGGCGGGGACGACCGGCTGGCGGCCGGTGGCGATCACCCGGTCCCCCCGGCGCAGGCCGCGGACCTCGTCCACCGGCATCGTCAGGATCCGGCTTCCCTCGAAGCCGACCACCTCGGCGTGGCTGACGAACTCGCCCGCCGCCGTCTCGAGCCGGCACTCCTCCCCGACCGCCACCTGGGGCCCGCGGCTCTCGACGCCGAGGCCGACGAGGCGCGTGATCGTCCCCGACCGCCGGACGAGCGCGACCTCCCCGACCCGCTCCCGCGCCCGGGCGATCCGCCGCCGCATCGAGTCGAGTCCCGCGCTCATGCCGGCTCCCCCGCAAGCTCCTCCCGGCAGGCGAGGAGCGCGGTGCGCACCCGGGCATCCAGGGTCTCCAGCTCGGTCTCGACGAGCACGTCCCCCCGCTCGAGGGAAGGATCGGCGACCAGCTCGAGGAGGCCCGGCGCGGCCAGCTCCGGCACCTGCTCCCGGGCGGTGGCGGCGTCGTCCGGATGCATGCGCACCCGCACGCCCCGCGCCTCGCCGCAGGCGGCGATCACCTCCCGCGCGACCCGCACCGCCACCTCGTCGCCGGCCTCGATTCTCGCCCGGACGATCCGTTCCGCGACGGCGATCGCGAGGTCGACGATCTCGCCCTCCAGCCGGGCCAGCACGTCCTGCTCGAGGGCATGGATCGCGGCCAGGGCCCGCGCGAGACGCTCCCGCTCCGCGGCGACCGCCGCCAGCGCCTCCTCGCGCCCCTTCCGCAGCCCCTCCTCGTAGCCGGCGCGCACGGCGGCCTCGACCCGGCGCCGCTCCTGCTCCTCCGGCGCCAGGGAGGGATCGCGCTCGGGAGGCTGCCAGCGCTCTCCCCGGGCGCCGCCGATCACGCGGCTAGGCAACGGCCTGGTCCTCCAGGCTGATCGCTCCTTCCTTCTCGAGGCGGAGGACCAGCTCGATGATCGAGCGCTGGGCCTGCTCGATCTCGGAGACCTTCGGGCTCCCGAGGAACTCCATCTCCTCCTCGAGCATCTGCGCCGCGCGCTCGGACATGTTGCGGAAGAACAGGTCCCGGATCTCCGGGGCGGCCCCCTTGAGGGCGAGGGCCAGGGTGGCCCGGTCCACCTGCTTGAGCACCTCCTGGCAGTCCCGGTCGTTGAGACCGATCAGCATGTCGAAGGTGAACAGCAGGTCCCGGAGCTGCTGGGCGAGCTCCGGGTAGTCGTCCTGGAGGGCCTCGACGATCTCCTGCCCGGTCGCCCGGCCGAGGCTGGTCAGGGCGTCGGCGGCGGACTGGATCCCGTCGAACGGAATGATCGGCTCGTCGCAGATCGTCGCGAGGCGCTCCTCGAGCACCTTCCCGATCTCCCGCACGACCTCCTCCCGGACCTCCCGGATCGCCGCCATCCGGCGGGTCACCTCGATGCGGCGCTCCGGCTCCATCGCCGCCATGATCCGCGCCGCCTTGCGGGCCGGCAGGTGAGCGAGGACGAGCGCCACCGTCTGCGGGGGCTCGTCCTGGAGGAGCATCGCCAGCCGGCGGGACGGGGTCGCGAGGATCGTCTCGGGCAGCTCGGGCGGCTCCACGTCGGGCTGGACCTCGTCCGGGTCCGGGATCCGCCGCGGCTCGATCTGCTGGAGGATCCGGTCGCCGTCCTCCGGGCGGGCCTGGGCGACCAGCCGCTTCGCGAGGGGAAGGCCGGCCAGTTCGAGCCCCTTCGCCTCGTTCACCATCCGGGTGAACTCCTCGAGGATCGGCTCGTGCTCGCTCGGATCGACCATCTTGATCCGGGCGATCTCCGCCGCGATCCTGCGGACCTCCTCCTCCTCGAGGCAGGCCAGCAGCTTCGTCGCCGCCTCCTCCCCGATCAGCGTCACCAGGAGCGCGGCCTTCTGGACGCCCGTCAGTCCTTCCGCCATCGGTCAGCCCTTCGTCTCGTTGAGCCAGACGCGCACCGTCTGGGCCATTCCCTCCGGTTCCTCGAGGGCCAGCTTCGCGAGCTGCTGCCGCATCCGCTCGAGCCGGGACGGGGGCCCGAGCTGGGGCACCGCTTCCACCTCGGCGGTCGCGGCGGCGGCCTGGGCCTGCATCCGCTCGGCGACCTCCCGCACCGTCCTGAGGAACGGCCGCCAGAAGAGGAAGAACGCGAGGAGGAGCAGCAGCACCAGGGCCGGCCACTTCATCCAGGGCAGGTACTGGCGCAGGTCGAACCCGGAGGGCGGAACGGGCTCCACGACCGGCGGGAAGGGCGCCTGCTCCACGGTGACGACGTCCCCCCGGTCCGGGTCGAAGCTGATCGCCGCCTTGACGAGCTGCTCGATGCGGGCCATCTCCTCCGCCGAGCGGGGCACGCGCTCCGGCTTGGCGGTGCCGTTCCCCTCTCCCTCCCCGGCGGTCTCCCCCTGCTTGTGGTCGACGAGGACGGCGACGGAAAGCCGCCTGATCCGCCCCACCGGCTCTTCCACCCGTTTCTCCACGACCGAGTACTCGAAGTTGCTCACCTGGTCGGTCCGCTCCGAGCTCTCCCCGGCCATCCCGGCGGCACCCACGCCGCCGGGCAGGTTCGAGGCGGTCCCCGGCACGCCGCCGCCCCCGCCGGCGGAACGGGTCTTCTCCTTGCTCTTCTCCTCGGAGACCAGCACGCCGCTGTCGGGATCGTACTGGCGCTCGTGGCGGCTGACCTTCTGGAAGTCCATGTCCGCGTTCGTCCGGACGACGAAGTGTCCCTCGCCGACCAGGGGGGCCAGCACCTTCGCCACCTTGCGATCGATGTCCCGCTCGATCGCCGTCTTCATCTCGAGCTGCCGGGTGGCGAGCATCTCGCCCGCGTCGCCGCTCCCCTCCCAGAGGACCTTCCCGCTGGAGTCGACCACGGAAACGTGCTCGGGTGTCAGCTCCGGGACCGCGCCGGCGACGATCCGCGCGATCCCCTGCACCTGGTCCGAGGCCAGCCGCGCCCCGGCCCGCAGGGTGATCGTCACCGAGGCCTTCGCCGTGTCGTCGTCGTCGAGGAAGACCCGGTCGCCGGGCAGCGCGAGATGGACCCGCGCGCGGGAGACCTCTTCGAGGGACTCGATGGTCCGCGCCAGCTCGTCCTCGAGGGCCTTCTGGTAGCGGATCTTCTGCACCCGCGACGACTGGGCGATGTTGTCCTGGGCGAACATCTCGAGGAACCCGAACCTCCCGCTCGCCGGCAGGTTCTTGGCCGCCAGGTCCATCCGCAACCGATCGACCCGTTCGACCGGGACCTCGATCACCCGTCCCCCGTCCCGGACCCGCACGGGCACCCGCTGGGCCTGCAGTTCCTCGATCACGGCCTGGGCGTCCTTCGGGTCGAGGCCCGTGTAGAGCACGCCCCAGGTCGGCTGCTGGGCCCACCAGACGATCCCGCCCACCGCCGCGATCGTCAGGACCGCGGAGAGGACGAGGCTGACCTTCTGGCGGGTCCCGAGGGCCCCCCACGCTTCCCGGAGCTGCCGCAGGAGATCGTCCATGGCTTACACCGGCATCCTCATGATTTCCTTGTAGGCCTCGAGCAGCTTGTTGCGGACCTGGAGCATCGTGCGGAAGGAAAGGTCCGCCTGCTGCATCTCGAGCAGCACGTCGTGGAGGTCGCCCCCCTCGCCGGAGATCCACTGGACGGCCTTCCGGTCGGCGCGGGTCATGTCTCCGTCGACGGTGCGCAACGCGTCCTCGAGGGCCTCGCCGAAGCTCGGGCCCCCGGCCGCGCCCCGGCCGGGCCGCGGCCGTTCCGCCCGGTCGAGCAGGTCGCGCCCGCCGAGCCGTCCCGGTCCCAGGTTCTCGATGCGTCCACCGTTCATTCAGCCCCTCCCGGTCACCGCAGCAGGTCGAGGGCGTCCTCGCGCATCCTCTCGACGGCCTTGACCACCTTCGTGTTCGCCTCGTAGGACCGCATCGCCGAGAGCAGGTCGACCATCTCCTCGGCGGGATCGACGTTGGGGTAGGCCACGTAACCCCGCGCGTCCGCGTCGGGATGACCGGGCTCGTACCGCATCACCGGCGGCCGCGGGTCGACGGCGACCCGCTCGAGCCGGACCCCGCGCACCGCGCGGGCAACCGCGTCACCGAACGCCCGCCGCTTCACGGGGACGGCGCGAACCACGGGGAGCATCCGCCGGTAGGGCCCGCCGCTGGCGGTGCGCGTGGTGCGCGCGTTGGCCAGGTTGGAGGCGACGACCTCCATGCGCGCCCGCTGCAGGTCGAGGCCGGAGGCCGCCACCCGGAGCGCATCCCTCAGGCTCATCGCGTCGGCCCTCCGTTGATCACGGCGAGGAGCTGCTGCACCCGCATCCGCGCGAGCCGCGTCGCCACCTGGTAGCGGCGGCGCGTCTCGGCGAGGGCCAGCATCTCCCGCTCGAGGTTCACGTTGTTGCCGTCGTTGCGGACCGGGAGCCCGCGGACCTCCCGGGGCTCCGGTGCCGCGGAGGCGCCGGCCGCGGCGATGTGACCGGGCCGGGTCGTGCGGAGGGGAACCCTTCTCTCCCGCTCTCCCACGGCCCGACGGAGGGCGGCCTCGAAGTCCAGGTCCTTCGCCCGGTACCCCGGCGTGTCCAGGTTCCCGACGTTCGAGGCGATCAGCTCACCGCGGGCGGCCATCACGTCCATCGCCCGCCGCAGGCGGCTGACCAGGGCCTCGTCTCCCATTCCCGGGATCCTCATCGCACACCTCCCACGCGTCCGCAGGACGGCTCGCCGTCCCGTACAGCAAGTCCCGTGCCCGGCCGGTGGTGCGGGAGGCCGTGGCGGCGGGAAGCTCGGATTACTCCCGGAGAAACCGCAACTTGCATGGCCCCGGGGACCCCGGGTGGCTGGCGCGGGAAGAAGCGCCGGTCACGGGGGTGCTTGCATCCCGGCAGATCCTGCCCCCCGACCGTCGATCCGTTGACGCCCGGCGCCCGACGCCGGGACGTCAGAGGACGAGCCCCTGCTCCCGGAAGGCGCGGAGCTTGTTGCGCAGCGTGCGTACCGAGATCCCGAGCATCGCCGAGGCCCTCGTGCGGTTCCCCCCGGCAGCCTCGAGGGTGCGCTGGATCAGCCGGCGCTCCGCCTCGGCGATCGTCATGCCGGGCGCCAGCTCCGCGTCCCGGGAACCGGCGTCCCACGGGTCGAGGAACAGGTCGCCGGCGTCGATGCGGCCCTCCCGGTCGAGGATCACGGCCCGCTCGAGGACGTTCCGCAGCTCGCGGACGTTCCCCGGCCAGGGATGACGGGCGAGACGCCAGAGGGCCTCCCGGGTCAGGCGCGGTGCCGGTCGTCCGAGCCGCCGCGCGATCTCCTCGACCAGGTGCCGCGCGAGGAGCGGGATGTCCTTCGGCCGTTCCCGCAGGGGCGGAAGCACGAGGGGGATCACGCGCAGGCGGAAGTAGAGGTCCTGCCGGAACCGTCCCTCCCGGGCCAGCCGCGCCAGGTCCTGGTGGGTGGCGGCGACGATGCGCAGGTCCACCTCGCGGGGCTCTCCGGCACCGAGGGGGACGACCTGCCGCTCCTCGAGGGCACGGAGCAGCTTCGCCTGGAGCGGCAGGGGCAGCTCGCCGATCTCGTCGAGGAGGAGCGTTCCCCCCTCCGCCCGGACGAAGAGTCCCTCCCGGTCCCGGTCGGCCCCGGTGTAGGCGCCCCGGCGGACCCCGAACAGTTCCGCCTCGAGGAGTTCCGCCGGCAGGGCCGCGCAGTTGACGGCGACGAACGGCCCGCGGGCCCGGCGGCTGCGGGCGTGGATCCAGCGGGCGAGCACCTCCTTGCCGGTCCCGCTCTCGCCGGTCAGCAGGACGGTCGCGTCGGTGCGGGCCGCCCGGTCGGCCTCGTCCATCAGGGCGAGAAACCGCGGGTCCTCGCCCACCATCTCCGGGCCATCGTCGGTGGAGGGGCGGTCCTCCCGGCCGAGGGCGCGGCGGACGGCGGCGAGGAGCGCCTCCGGCGCGAACGGCTTGAGCAGGTAGTCCGCGGCACCGCGGCGCACGGCGTCGACCGCGTCCTCCACGGTACCGAACGCGGTCACCATCACGACCGCGAGACCCGGCCGGATGGCGAGGGCGCGCGAGAGCAGCTCGCGACCGTCGATCCCCGGCATCCGCACGTCGGTGACCATCCCGTCCCAGGGCCTTCGCCCGAGGGCGGCGAGGGCTTCCCGGCCGTCCCGGCAGCGGGTCACCTCGAAACCGCCCCGCTCGAGCACCCGGCCCATGGCGAGGCGCATCGTGTCGTCGTCGTCCACCACGAGGATCGAGGGCCTGCGCTTCATCCGCTCGTCACCTCCTCCACCGCGGGTTCCCCCGCGGGCAGCTCCACCCGGAACCGGGCCCCGCCGAGGGGGCTCTCCCCCACCCGGACCAGGCCGCCGTGGGCCAGGGTCACCTGCTCGACGACGGCGAGCCCGAGGCCCGTTCCCTCGTCCCGGGTGCTGAAGAACGGCTCGAAGATCCGCTCCCTCAGCTCCGGGGGAATCCCGGGGCCGCTGTCGTCGACGACGAAGACGACCCGGTCGGCCTCCCGGGCCACCGTCACCCGCACCTCGCCGCCGGCCGGCGTCGCCTCGAGCCCGTTTCCGACCAGGTTGAGGAGCGCCCGGCGAATCCCTTCCCCGTCGAGCCGCGCCTCTCCCGGCCCCCGCTCTTCCGTCGTCAGCCGCAGGTCCACCTCCCGGGCGCAGGCGACCGGTTCGAGGGCGGCCACGACCTCGCGGGCCAGGCGCACGGGGTCGACGGGGGCGCGCCGTGCCTTGCGGCCCCGCACCGCGGCGAGGAGGCGGGAGACGGTCCCGGAGAGCCGCCGGACCTCGAGGAGGATCCGCTCCGCCATCTCCCGCGAGGGAGCGTCGTCCGCCAGGTCGTCGACGAGCAGCGACGCCAGCAGTTCCAGGCTTCCCAGCGGGTTCCGCACCTCGTGGGCGACCTCCGCGGCCATCCGGCCGAGCGCCTCGAGACGCGTCCGCCGCCGGGTCTCCTCCTCGAGCTCGACGACCCGTGTCACTTCCTCCACGACCAGGAGCCGCCCCGCCGCGTCCCCGGGGAGGATCATTCCCCGGGACCGGACGAGGAAGTGCCGGCGCCCGGCAGGAGCGTCCAGGGCGAGGCGTCCATCCGCCTCGCTCCCGAGGAACCGGTCGAAGGGGGGGGCGATCCGTCCACCCTGGCCGACGACGCCCAGCTCCCGGGCCGCCCGGTTGGCCGCGAGGACCGTGCCGTCCTCCGCGGCGAGGGCGATTCCCGCGCCCAGCGTCTCGAGGATGCCGTCGAGGATCCGGGCCAACCGTTCCTTTTCCGCGAGGGCCCGGGCCAGCTTCCGCCCGGCGTCGGCGAGGCGGTCCGCCAGGAGGAACGCCTCCCGGGAGACCCGCTCCCGATCCTCCCGCGGCACGGTGCTCACGAGGCGTTCCCCCCGGCCGCCGCCGACCCCGCCCGGGCCTGCTCTCCCGCCGGGGCGGGCGGGATCCCGAGCAGATTCTCCACCGCGAACCGCACCGGCTCGGGCGGGTCGCCCGCGAGGATCGCCCGCAGGCGCTGCTCGGCCCGCTCCCGGCTTCCCTCCCGCAGCTCGCACGCCGCCACCCGCACCTGGGCCCAGTCGGCCCCGGGCGCGTTCCGCGGCAGGGTCCGGGCGGCCGCCCGGAAGTCCCGGCAGGCCTCTTCCCACGCCCCGGCGATGGCCCGGGCGTCCCCCCGGAGGAGGGCCGCTTCCCCGGTGACCTCGCCGAGCGGCTCGAGGGCGGCCCGCGCCGCCGGCACGTCCCCCTCCGCCCAGGCCGCGCGCGCGAGGAGCGTCCGCTTCGCCGCGGCATCCCTTCCCCCGAGCCGGGACCCGCGGAGCACTTCCCGGATGACCTTCCAGTGCTCTTCCCGGGCGAGGGCGGCGAGGCGGGCGGGGTCGTCAGGGGCGATCCCCTCGGGGACCTCGTCCGGCGCGCACCGGGCGAGACCGAGCCGGGCCTGCCGGGCAATCGGGCCGTACCAGTGCTTCTCGAGCACCCGGTAGATCGCCGCGGCCCGGTCGTACTCCCCGACGCGTTCGCGCAGCCGGCCGGCGGCGAGCCGGATCCCCGGCGTGATCTCGTCGACCTGGCCGAGCCGTTCCGCGAGGCGCAGCACGAAGGCGGCCGCCAGCTCGTCCTTCTCGAGGTCGGGCGCCATCAGCCGAACGATCCGGTCGAAGTGGGACCGGGCGAAGGTCCGGGAGAGCCGGTCCCCCGACTCGATGATCCCGGCCAGCATCAGGAGGGCCGCCCGGCGTCCCTCCTTCTCCACCTTCAGGTCGACGAGGCGTCGGATCGCCTTCGCCACGAGGAGCGGATCGGTGGCCGACTCCAGCACGTCCCGGTACGCGATCCAGGCGTCGTCCTCGTCCCGCTGCTTCTCGAGGACCTGGGCGGTGAACAGGCGCGCCGCGGCGATCTTCACCGGGTCGTCCGCCGTCTCGACGACCTCCTGGGCGAGGGCGAGGGCGGTCCTGCTCCGGCCGATCTTCTCGAGGGCCCGCGCGGCCCGGAGCAGCGCCTCGGGACGGCGCGGATCCCGCGGGTAGACGTTGGCGAACCGCAGCATCGCCCGGGCGGCCTCCCGTGGAGACCCGAGCCGGGCCTTCGCGTCGGCCCAGAGCCAGAGCAGGTCCGGGTTCCGGACGATCCTCCCCGGCTCGAGGGCCTCGAGGCGGGCGAGGGTCTCCTGGACCTTCCGCACCCTGCCGAGCAGCGCGTACGTCCGGGCGAGCCGCCCGAGGACCGCGACCGGGTCGGCCAGGCGTTCGCGCAGCAGGCGCTCGTCCGCCCGGGCGGCCTTCACCCGCTCTCCGAGCTGCAGGTAGAGGGCCGGCAGGGCACGCAGGGCGCGGACCGCCCAGGGACTCTCCGGGGCGACCCGCACGAGCCGCTCGAGGTCGATCACGGCACCGCGGGCATCCCCCTTCCGGCGCCGGGCCATCGCGCGGCGCCAGAGGAGCATCGGGTTGTCCGGGTGCCCCTCGAGCAGGTGGTCGACCAGCCAGGTCGCCTCCGACGAGTTCGCCTGCCCCTGCCGGTCCAGCTCGACCAGCAGCTCGAAGGCCGCGGCGTCCCACGCGCCCCGGTTCTCGGCCCGCTCGAGCCGCGCGCGCAGCTCGCGGATCCGCGCCTCGTCCCCGGGGGACGGCGCGGCCCAGCCGAGCGGCAGGCACAGCGCCAGCGCGGCGAGCACCCCGACTGTCCAGGTTCGAGACATGCTCCGGGCTCGTCCTTTCGAGCCGGTCCCCCAGCAAGCGGTGTGCCGCCGGCGAGGAAGAGCGGTCACGGAAGACCGATCCCATGATCCTGGAAGGAGTTGCAGGGGAAGGCCGCGTACGCGACCTGCGGGAACGGGGTGCCGGTCCGCCGTCGGAGACCGGCAGGAGGTGCCGGGGCATGGACGATCTCTTGACACCCCGCCCCCGGGGCCTATGTATTGGCACCGGGCACCGCGAAACCGTACCAACCACGACGAACAACCGGAGGAGAGAGGGAGCATGAGCCACGACCAGGAGAGGGAGCGCTGGAACATCGTCGTCGCCGAGGACGAGCCCGGCCTCCTGCGCACCATCGTCGACTACCTCGCCGAGCTCGGACACGACGTGCGCGGTGCCTCGACGGGCGACCGGGCCTGGGAGCTGCTGGTGGAGGAACCGGCCGACGTCCTGCTGACCGACCTCAAGATCCCCGGTCTCGGTGGCCTCGACCTGCTGGCGCGGGCCCGGGAGCACTACCCGGACATGGTCGTGATCATCATGACCGGCTTCGCCACCGTGCACTCCGCGGTGGAGGCGATGCGGGAGGGCGCCGCCGACTACCTGGCGAAGCCCTTCGCCATGGCCCAGCTCCGCCTCGCCCTGGAGAGGGCCGTCGAGACCAAGCGGCTGCGGGACGAGAACACCCGCCTGCGCACCGAGCTGATGGAACGGGCCAGCTTCGACCAGATCATCGGGAAGAGCCCGGCGATGCAGCGGGTCTTCGCCCTCCTCGAGAAGGTCAGCCAGGTCGACAGCACGGTCCTGATCACGGGAGAGAGCGGCGTCGGCAAGGAGCTGATCGTCCAGGCCCTCCACTACCGTCACCCCGTGCGCAAGGACGGCCGGCTGGTCGCGGTCCACTGCGGGGCGATCCCGGAGAACCTCATCGAGTCGGAGCTGTTCGGGCACGTGAAGGGCGCGTTCACCGGCGCGGACCGGGACCGCCCCGGGCGCTTCGAGCTGGCGGACGGCGGCACCCTCTTCCTCGACGAGATCGGGACGATGAAACCGGACCTGCAGGTCAAGCTCCTGCGGGTGCTGCAGTCGCGGCAGGTCACCCGGGTCGGTGGCACGAAGTCGATCCCGGTGGACGTCCGGGTGGTTGCCGCCAGCAACGAGGACCTGCGGTCCAAGGTGGAGCGCGGCGAGTTCCGGGAGGACCTGTACTACCGGCTCAACGTGATCCCGATCCACGTCCCCGCCCTGCGGGAGCGGCGGTCGGACATTCCGCTCCTCGCCGCCCATTTCGTCGCCAAGTACGCGCACCGCAACAACCTGCCGCCCAAGGAGATCTCCCAGGAGACGATGCGGCTCCTGATGCGCTACGACTGGCCGGGCAACGTGCGCCAGCTCGAGAACGCCATCGAGTACGCGACCGTGATGTCCGGGGGCCGCACCCGCATCGAGCCGGACGACCTGCCGGTCGAGATGCGGGACGTCCCGCCGGCGCCGATCGTGCCGCTCCAGGTGACCGAGGAGGGCATCAACTTCCGCAGCGTGGTCTCCGAGATCGAGAAGAACCTGATCCTCCAGAGCCTCGAGCTGACCGGGGGCAACAAGGCACGGGCGGCCCAGTTGCTCGACCTGAAGCGGACGACCTTCGTCGAGAAGCTCAAGCGGATCCAGCGCGGTCAGCCCACGGTCTGACTGCCCGGCACGCGCCCGGCAAGATGAGGGGGTGGGCCGCGGCCCACCCCCTCGGTCCGCCCGGGCTCACCCCTTCCCCGTCGAGGATCTTCCCGGGGAGCGCGGGTCAGTACCCGCGGCTCGTCTCGTACCCGGCGGCCGCCCGCTGGAGGGTGTCCTGCTCGGCGAGCCGCCGCCCCAGTTCCTCCCGCAGTCCCGACAGGAGCTCGAGGTTGACCCGCACCGCCTCCTTCGCCTGCTCCAGGAGCTCGGCCACCCGCCCCTCGACCGGGGTCCCCGGCGGGAGGTGCACGTCCAGCTCCGCCAGCAGCATCCCTCGGCGCGCCGAGATCCCGGGGAGCAGGTCGAGCCGGCCGGTTTCCACGGCCGCACGCTCTTCCCGGCAGGCGTCGACGAGGTCCTCGAGGACCCGCACGGCCTGCGCGCCGGGCAGCGACGGCATGGTCATTCCTGGCCCGCCAGCTGCTTCTGCCGGGCCTCCGCCCAGGCGTCCCGCAGCGGCGCCATCAGGTCGGCGATCTCGCGCAGGCCGGAGGGGTCCCGGTGCAGGTGGGACTCCATGATGCGCCGGCGGCAGTAGGTGTAGAGCCGGTCCAGGTTGCTCGCGATCTCGCCGCCGCGCTCCAGGTCGAGGACCGCCTGCAGCTCCCCGATGATGTCGGCGGCCCGCCGGATCGGGTCGGCCGCCTCGGCGTACCGTCCCTCGCCGAGGAGGTCGGCCCCGCGCCGCAGGAAACCGATCATCCCGTCGTAGAGCCGCACGACGAGACCCATCGGGTCGTCCATCTGCACCTGGTTCGCCTGGTAGGCCATCCGGGCCTGCTGAGCCACCATTGCCTGGGTCATCGATGCGTTTCCCCCGTTCGCTTCCCGCGTTCCCCTCACCGCTGGTTGAGCGATGCCATCGCCTGGTTCAGCTGGCTGATCGCCGCCTCCGCCATCGAGAACTGCTTCGTCAGGAGCTCCCGCCGGCGAGCGAGGCGCGCCTGGATCCGCTCGATCCGCTCCTGGGCCGCCTCGATCGAGTCGTCGTACCCGTCGGTGATCGACTTGATCGTGCCGTCGTAGTCGTCGACCATGTCCTCGATCGCCGAGATGAACGAGTCGGCGGCCCCGCGACTGTAGCCGACCTGCCCGAAGTCACCGCCCTTCGCCGTGACCGAGTCCGGCGTGGCGTAGATCCGGACGACCAGGCCGTCCATGTCCGTCCCGTCGGCCCCGATCAGCTCGTTGCCCACGCCTTCCGCGGCCTGGCCGCCGATCGTGCCGGCCACGTCGACGCCGGTGTCGGACCGCTCGGTCGTGCCGATGCCGGTGCTCGTCCCGTCGCCCGCGTCCGCCACGTTGCTGACCGCGGTCACGGTGTAGGCGGAACCGTAGTCCGCCGCGCGGATCTTGAGGACGCCGCCGTCCGAGTACGCCACCGCTTCCAGGCCCGCCGCGTCGAGGGCGCTGTTGATCTTCTGCACGATCGTGTCGATCGTGTCCCCGGCCGCCAGGTCGACGGTGGTCGTCGAACCGTTCACGCCGATCGTCAGCGTCTCGTCCTGGGCGATCCCGGAGGACTGGATCGCCGTGGATCCGCCGACCTCCGCGCGCTCGGGCGCCGTGGTCACCGTGATGTCGTAGGTCCCCGACTGCGTGTTCGTCCCCGCGGTCACGAAGACGACGGAGCTGTCGGTAGTGGACCCGGACGAGCGCAGGACGGCCTTGACCTCGTCGAAGCGACCCTGGTCGACCAGGTCATCGAAGTACGACGATCGGAACTCCAGGCGACCGGTGGAATCGGCGACGACGATTCCGAGCTCGGCCAGGGTGTTCACCTGGCCGTCCGGAATGCCGCTGATCTCCCGGGTCAACAGGCTCTGCAGTTGCCACTGGATGTTGCGGACCGAGTTCCCCGCCGTGACCGCGGAGTACTTCTGGAAGTCCGCGGTGCCGAACTGCCGATCGAAGTAGTCGTTGACCTTGTTGTACGCCTCGACGAAGCTCTCGATCGCGTCCTTCGTGGCGTCGGTGTCCTCCTCCACCGTCAGGGTGACCTCCGAGGTCGTGGTGTCCGTCAGGTTGAGGGTCACGCCGGCGATGGCGCCCGTCACCGTGTTGGTGGAGGAGGTGATCGAGATGCCGTCGACGACGAGCTGGGCATCCTGGGCCGCCTGCAGCTCGTTGGACGACTCGTCGAGATCGAGGTTGGTCGTGTCCGTGATCGTCAGGGCGTGCTCGGTGCCGGTCTCCTTGGCGCGCACGACGAGGATCGAGTTCGTGCCGTCGTTGATGATACTCGCGACGACGCCCTGGTCGGCGGCGTTGATCGCGTCGGCGATGCCCTGGAGGGAGTTGTTGCCGTTCGCCGCGCTGACCTCGATCGTGATCTTCTCGTACCCGCCCGCCTGGATCTCGATCGTGCCGTCGCTGACCAGCGGGCTGTAGCGATCGGAAAGGCCGATCGACCGCACCCCGTGGGCCTTGGCGAGCTGGCTGACCGTGATCGTGTGGATGCCCGGCGTGGCCGAGCTGCTGGCGGTGGCCGTCAGCGCGTCCTCGCTGCTGAGGGAGGCCTTGTAGCCGCCCAGGCTGTCGTCCGCCTTGAGCTCCTCGAGGGCGGACTGGAAGTCCTCGAGGAGACCCTTCAGCTCGTTGAACGAGCTCTTCGCCTTCTCGAAGGTGTCGATCCGCTCCTGGAGCTGCTGGATCGGGTAGCTCTCGGCCTGGATGATGGCGTCGACGACCTGGCTCCAGTTGATGCCGGAGGCGAGACCCGAGCCGAACTGGATCTGTCCGAGAGGCATGGTTCACTCCCTCGCCCGCCCACGGCGGGCAGTGGCGCCTCCCGGGGACCGGCCGTCAGGCCCTGTGGTCGAAGAGCAGGCCGAGGAACGCTTCCATCTTCCGCGCGAACTCGACCTGTTCCCTCGGGGGCACCGTCCTGATCACCTTATCGGTCCGGGCGTCGATGATCTTGACCATCACGAGGCCAAGATCCTGCTCGATCTCGACGTCCATCCGCAGTTCCCGGAGGTACCCCTTCTCGTGGATTTCCCTGAGCTTCTCGCGGATCCGCTCGGCGGCCTTCTTCGGGTCGGGGGGCAGTTCCCCGTCCCGGCTCCTGGCGGTCGCCGGCGTCTCCGGGGGCGGTTCCTCCCGGTTGCCCCGGTCCTCGATCTCCGCGTCCGGGGCCCGGGCCGCGCGCGCGGGACGGGGGGCGGGCTGGACGTCGGTGCCTGGCGCCCCCACGGGGGCAAGGGGTGCCACGTCACCTGCCATCCTTCACCTCCCTTTCGCCGCGGTGGAGCGGGGAGGGGGAGGCGGGCACCCGCCCGCCTCCCGCCTCGCCCGGGTTACCGCAGCAGGGCCAGGACGCTCTGGGACGTCATGTTGGCCTGCGCCAACGCGGACAGTCCCGTCTGGTTGAGGACCTGGAACTTGGTGAGGTTGACCACCTCCTGCGCCACGTTCGCGTCGCGGATCTGGCTCTCGGCGGCCTTCAGGTTCTCGGCCTGGACCGTGATCACCGCGATGGTGTGCTCGAGGCGGTTGTAGTAGGCACCGAGATCGCCACGGTTGCTGGAGATCGTGTCGATCGCGGACTGCAGGTTGACCAGCTCGTCGCGCGCACCGGACGCGGTCAGCAGCGAGCCGCTGGAGAGGCCCAGCCCGCTGGAGCTGACGGCGCTGGTCTGGATCGTGATCCGGTCGTTCGCGGACGCACCGGTCCCGACCTGCACGTCGATCGACGCGCCGCTCCCGGAGAGCAGGGACACCCCGTTGAACTCGACGGTGGCGGCGATCCGGTCGATCTCGGCGAGGATCTGGTTGTACTCGTCGTTGATCGCCTGCTTGGACGTGCTGCTGTCCTCGCCGGAGGTCTCGGACGCGGCCTGCTCCGCCAGGGTCACGGCTCGCTGGAGCAGGTTGCCGATCTCGCCGAGGGCGGAGTCGGCGACGTTGATCACGCCGATGCCGTCGTTGGCGTTCCGGATGCCCTGGTTCAGGGCGGCGACGTCGGCCCGCAGGGTCTCGGCGATCGCCAGGCCCGCCGCGTCATCCTTGGCGCCGTTGATGCGCAGGCCGGACGACAGGCGGTTGATGGTGACGCTGAGGCCGCGCTGGCTCTTGATCAGCTGGTTCTGGGCGTTCAGGGCGCCGATGTTCGTGACAACCGAGAAATCGGCCATGGATGCTTCCTCCTTGAAGTTTGCGGGCGGCTTCCCTGCCGCCCCGGCCGGCGGGTCCCTCCGCCGACCGGTTGACGCTGGAGTTGCTGGTTCTGGTACCTGCCGTTCCTTCTTCCCCTTCCCGTCGGACGCGGCTCCGTGAGCTGTTCTTCACCTCCTTCCCCGGAGAGGTTTCGCCCCGACGCTTCCACCGGACTCTTCGGCCGCTGGAGCGGGATCTTGAGGGGCGGAAGACCACCACGGGGCCGGTTTCCGGCGGGGCGCGTTCACGCGAAACCGCCGGGAACCGCGGGGGTTCCCGGCGTCCGGGCGGGGCGTACACGCCGCCCGGGAGGGGAGCTCCCCCCGGGCGGCGTCCTGGAGGTCCACGGTTGGCCGCGGACGATTTCGTCGGTCAGCGGAGCAGGTTCAACACGCTCTGCGACGTCGAGTTCGCCTGGGCAAGGGCGGCGAGACCGGTCTGGTTGAGGACCTGGTACTTGGTCATGTTGACCACTTCCTGCGCGATGTTCGCGTCGCGGATCTGGCTCTCGGCGGCCTTCAGGTTCTCCGCCTGGACCGTGATCACCGCGATGGTGTGCTCGAGGCGGTTGTAGTAGGCACCGAGGTCGCCCCGGTCGGACGAGACCGTGTCGATCGCGGACTGGATGTTCTCCAGCTCGATCCGGGCGCCGGACGCCGTCAGCAGGGCGCCGGAGGACAGTCCGAGAGAGCTGGCGCTGATCCCCGAGGTCTCGATCGTGATCCGGTCGCTGGTCCCGGAACCGAGCCCGACCTGGACGTCGATGCTGGTCCCCGAACCGCTCAGCAGGTGCAACCCGTTGAACTCCACGGTGCTGGCGATCCGGTCGATCTCCGAGAGAATCTGGTTGTACTCGTCGTTGATCGCCGACTTCGACGTGCTGCTGTCCTCGCCCGACGTGTCCGAGGCCGCCTGCTCGGCCAGGGTCATCGCCCGGTGCAGCAGGTTGGCGATCTCCTGCAGCGCCGAGTCCGCGACGTTGATCACGCTGATCCCGTCGTTGGCGTTGCGGATGCCCTGGTTCAGGCCCTGCACGTCGGCTCGCAGGTTCTCCGCGATCGCCAGGCCCGCGGCGTCGTCCTTGGCGCCGTTGATGCGCAGGCCGGACGACAGGCGGTTGATCGTCTGCTGCAGGTGCCGCTCCGTCTTGATCAACTGGTTGTGCGCGTTGAGTGCTCCGATGTTGGTCACCACCGAGAACGAGGCCATTCCGTCACCTCCAGTACACGTCCGGCCCTCGCCCGATCACTCCCATCCGGGTCTTGTCCGGCGTGTTTCGCCCCTCTTCTCGGCCGTCCCTGTCCAGACTTTAGACCCCGGACTCATTCTTTTCTTGCCTCCCGGGCCCGGGGGAACCACGTTTGGGGTGGATGCATCCTCTTTAAGGGGCAGCGATCCGCCATGGCAGGAAAACGAACAGCCCGTACCGTGACGACCCGCGCCCGGGCCCGAACGCCCGGGCTGCCGGCCCGCGGGGAAGACCGGCGGGAACTCTTCCAGCGGTTCGCCCGCTGCCTCGAGCCCGAGGAGCTGGAGACCGCCATCCTCGAGGCGCTCGCCGCCCGCCTCGCCGGACCGCGGGCGATGGTCTCCCTCGACCCGGCGTCCCGGGAGCCTTCCCGCGTCCTCGAGGACCGGGGAACCCGCCCGTGGCCCCACGGAGAACCGGTCCCGCCCCTCCTCGCCGTGCCGCTCGAGGACGGGGGCGAGCTCCAGGGCTGGATCGCCTGGGAAGACGGACCGGCGCTCTCCGGCCCGGTCCGGCAGGTGGCCCGGCAGGTCCTGCTCGAGGTGGCCGCCGCCGCGGGCCTCCCGGCCAGGAACGCCCGGAGGTTCCGCCGGGCGCTGGAAGCGGCGCTCCGCGACCCGTTGACCGGCCTCTTCAACCGCCGGGCCTTCGAGACCTTCCTCGCCCGCGAGCGGGAGTGGGCCATCCGCACCGGGCGGCCGCTTTCCCTGGTGCTGGCGGACCTGGACCGGTTCAAGGAGATCAACGACACCCACGGACACCCGGTCGGCGACCGGGCGCTGGTCCACTTCGGCCGCGTGCTCGCCGGCACGGCACGCCGCTCGGACATCGCCGCGCGGGTCGGGGGGGACGAGTTCGCCCTGCTCCTCCCGGACACCTCGCCGGTGGACGCGGCTCGGCTCGCCGAACGGATCCGCCATCGCCTGGCCCTCTCTCCCCTGGACGCACCGCCGGGGCTGCGCCTCTGCGCCAGTTTCGGGGTGGCCGGCATGGCGGACGCCGGGGGAAACCCGGACCTGCTGGTCCGGCGGGCCGACGACGCTCTCTACGCTGCCAAGCGGGCCGGTCGTGACCGGCTCCATCGCTGGATGCCCCGGGAGGACGGGCTCCCGGTCGCCGAGGAGACGCGATGACCAACCAGGACCAGACCGGAACGACCAGCCGCTCCTTCGCCCGCACGGAGGTCCGGATCCCGGTCCGGCTCCGCCCCCTGGGCGAAGACGAAGCGGAACGCCTCGCCGCCCGCTTCGAGATGGAACCGACCTACGTCGAACGGATCTCGTTCGACGCCCGCCCCTCCGCCGCCCGGGAGAAGACCTGGGAGCGGGCCGCCCTGCTCTCCCTCCACGAGCGGACCGAGCGGATGGAGTGGATGCTCCGGCGGATTGCCGAGAAGCTCGGGGTCGACCTCCGCGACTCCGCCCACTGGATCGAGGGGGAAACGATCAACCTCTCGGGCTCCGGGCTCGGGGCATGGGTCCCCGAGAGGCTCCCCGAGGGCAGCTTCGTCGAGGTGGAACTCCACCTGGTCGGGGACCCCTCGGCGGAGGTCCGGGCCGTGGGGCGGGTGGTCAGCCTGGTTCACCCGGACGGGGAGAATCTCCCGGTCGGCCGGTGGCACCTGGGGATCGGCTTCCACGGGATCCACGACGAGGACCGGGAAGCGGTCGTCCGCTACACGTTCAGGATCCAGCGCGCCCAGCTCCGCGATCGCAAGGCCTGACCCTTCCCGGCGGGCCCCGGCGAGGACGGGCACCGCCCGGGAAAGACTTCCGCCGTTCCCGGGGAGCGCGGTGAGGCGCCACGTCCTCTTTCTTATAGAATGCGCCCGCGGAGGCTGCCCCCGTGAACCGGGACCCGATTCGGCTCTTCCTGGTGGACGATCACGTCCTGTTGCTGGACGCCCTGGAGCGGATGTTCCGGGACGAGCGGGACGTGGTCGTCCTCGGGCGCGCCGAGGGGGGAAAGGCGGCCCTCGAGCGGATCCCCCTCGTCCTCCCGGACGTGGCCGTCATCGACCTCTTGATGCCGGACATCTCCGGCATCGAGGTGACCCGGATCCTCCGCAACACCCACCCGGGAACCGAGGTCGTCGTTCTCGCCGGCCAGCACAACGAGGCCTGGCAACGCCAGGCGTTCGAGGCCGGCGCCCGGGCCTGGGTGCTCAAGAAGGCCCCCTTCTCCCGGCTCCTCGAGGGAGTCCGGGCCGCCGCCCGGGGAGACTGGTACATCTCGACCGCCGGCTCCTCGGACGCGGTGGCGGAGTACGTCTCGTCCCTCCTCGGCAACGGGAAGCCGGGAGGCGTGATGACCCGGCGGGAGCGGGAGATCGCCGTCCTCCTCGCCGACGGGTACTCGACGAAGGAGGCCGCCGCGGTCCTCGGGATCAGCCCGAAGACGGCGGAGACCCACCGGGCCTCGATCATGCGCAAGATCGGTGCCCGGAACGTGACCGATATCGTCCGGTACTGCATCCGCAACCGGCTGATCGAGCCCTGAAGGAGGCCGTCGTGACCCGGGAACGCCGTCTCCTCGCACCGCTCGTGGTCCTCCTGCTGGCCTGTCTCGTCGCGCTCCTTCCCGCGGGAGCCGCCGGCCCCGGCTCCCCCGCCGGCTCCGGGCAGTCGCCACCCGGCCAGGCCCGCCAGGGGGAACCCGCCGGGGACCTGCCCCCGGGGGCGACTCCCCGCAGCGCCATCCTCGGGTACATCGACGCCTGCCGGGCCGGGCAGTGGAAACAGGCGTCGCGGTTCCTCGAGCTGGCGGGCCTGCCCCCGAGGATACGGGAGCTCGGCCCGGAGACGATCGCCCGGCGGTTCAAGATCGTTCTCGACCAGACCCTCTGGGTCGACCCGGACAAGGTCAGCGACTCGCCCGAGGGCGACACGTCCGACGGGAAGCGGGACTGGGATGCCCTGGGCGAGATCCCGACCCCACGGGGCGCCATCACCGTGTGGCTCCACCGGGTCCGGGAGGACGGACGATTCACCTGGAAGATCGCCGCCCGAACGCTGCGCCACCTGGACACCCTCTACGACCAGTACGGGTACGGGATCCTCGGCGAGATCCTCGCCCCTCCCTTCTTCGAGATCCGGGCGCTGGAGATCCAGCTCTGGCAGTGGATTGCCCTCCTCCTGCTCGTCGTCGGGTGCTACGTCCTCTCGTGGATCCTGACGGCGATCCTCTTCCGGGTCTTCAGCGCGGCGGCGGGCCGGACGAAGACGGATATCGACGACCAGGTGGTCCGGCACCTGGTCGGCCCGACCCGCCTGCTCATCGCGCTGGTGTTCTTCTCCTTCGGATGGCTGCCCCTCGGCCTCGCGATGCCGGCGCGGAAGTTCCTCGTCGGCCTCGAGAAGGGCCTGTTCGTCCTGGTCGCCACGTGGGCGATCCTGCGCCTGCTCGACCTGGGGGCAAACGTCGTCTCGAACCGCCTCCGGGAGCGGGGGAAGAAGCAGCTCCTCTCGATGGTCCCGCTCGGCCGCCGGACGATCAAGGTCGTCTTTCTTTCCCTCGCCCTGGTCGCACTGCTGCAGAACCTCGGTTTCAACGTCACGAGCCTGATCGCCGGCCTCGGCGTCGGCGGTCTCGCCGTGGCCCTCGCGGCCCAGAAGACCCTCGAGAACCTGTTCGGCGGGTTCACGCTGATCACCGACCAGCCCGTCCGGGTCGGCGACTTCTGCCGCTTCGGCGACCAGGTCGGAACGGTCGAGGACATCGGGCTGCGGTCGACGAAGATCCGGACCCTCAGCCGGACGGTCATCTCCATCCCCAACAGCACCTTCTCATCGATGGCCCTCGAGAACTTCGGCCCCCGGGACCGGATCCTGTTGCACACGACGATCGGGCTGCGGTACGAAACGTCACCGGACCAGTTGCGCTGGGTGCTGGTCGAGCTGCGCAAGCTGCTCCTCGGCCACCCACGGATCGACAACGACCCCGCACGGGTACGGTTCGTCGCGTTCGGCTCCTCGTCCCTGGACGTCGAGATCTTCGCCTACGCGCGGACGAACGACTGGAACGAGTTCCTCGCGATCCGGGAGGACGTCTTCCTGCGGATCATGGACATCGTCGACCGGGCCGGGTCCGGCTTCGCCTTCCCCTCCCAGACCGCCTACCTGGCGCGGGACGGCGGCCTCGACCCGGAGCGGACGAAGGCCGCCGAGGAGGAGATTCGCCGGCTGCGCGAGGAGGGCCAGTTGCCGTTCCCGTCGTTCCCGGCGGACGAGGTGCCGCGCCTCGAGAACACGGTGGACTGGCCCCCTGCCGGTTCCCACGGCAAGCCGCTCCGCGGAGGTCCCTCGTCGGGGACGGACGACGCCTGAGCGGCGCCCACACGAAGCTTCCGCGACGTGCCCCTCGCAGGGGCCGCGGGAGGCGGCCGGGATCCCTGGTAGGGGCCGCGGGAGGCGGCCCGGGCGGCGCGAAGCGCCGCGCACAACGCGGCAAACGCGAAAGACCACGCCGCCGGCACCCCCGTGCAGGGCCCCTCGTAGGGGCCGCCGGGAGGCGGCCCGGGCGGCGCGAAGCGCCGCGCACAACGGTGGCACCGCGCGCGGCCAGGGCAACACGTGCGCCCGCCACCCCCGGGTCGCCTGCCGGCGACCCCTACAAACACCACACGGAAACCCTCGTGGTGCGCATCGTGCAGGGACGACCGGTCACTCGACGTCGCCCTCGCCCCGAGGAGACCACCCGGGCTTGAGGATCACTCCCTCGCCGGTGCGGCCGTTCATCAGGATGGTCAGCGGCTCCTCGAACCGCAGGTGCCGGACC
>Ga0256914_1000073_pt1 | contig 95432 bp, 94 predicted proteins | sample HulkmetaG_FD_191571 | JGI IMG/M metagenome (GOLD analysis project Ga0256914, IMG submission 191571) | Hydrothermal chimney microbial communities from Main Endeavour vent field at the Juan de Fuca Ridge, Pacific Ocean - Hulk | ecosystem: Environmental > Aquatic > Marine > Hydrothermal vents ...
ATACTCTGTTTATTTTAGCTATTTTTGTTCAAAAATCTCTCTTGTAGTGACAACTTGAACATTTTTTTTTAAGTAAAACCCTAAATATGGGGTTTTAGGGATTGTTTGGTGATAAAGATGGGAGAACCAATTTTTAGAAATCAAATCTATTTTTTTGTTATTTTCATCTATATTATCTCTTTTATGAATTTTTTATAACTTTAAAAAATTATCCAATATCTTATGCCCATACTCACTCATAATAGACTCTGGATGAAATTGAACTCCATAAATAGGTTTGTCTTTTATCTCTAATGACATTATCTCATGGTCATCTTTACTATGAGAAGTTATAATAATATTATCAGGTATATTTTCTTTATTTACACTCAAAGAGTGATACCGTGTAGCTCTAAACTCTTTTGGTAAACCATCAAATACAATAGTATCCACATCTATCTCTACTTGCGAAGTTTTACCATGCATCATATTTTTAGCTCTAATAACCTCAGCACCAAAGGCTTGAGCTATACTTTGATGTCCCAAACATATACCAAATATAGGAGTAGTATCAGCAAACTCCTTTATTACTTCAAGTGTAACACCTGCCTCATTAGGAGTAGCAGGGCCAGGAGAGATTATAATCTTTTGGGGATTTAACTCTTTTATTTGTGTAAGTGTGAGTTCATCATTACGAATAACTTCTAAATTAGCCCCTAATTCTAAGCAGTACTGCACCACATTATAGGTAAAACTATCATAGTTATCTATCATTAAAATCATAAAATATTTTCCTTTTTAGGGATTGCCCCTACTTTAAATCAGTTGTCCAAAAGAAATCAATCCAATCATAAGTCTCTTTGACATACCAAGTTGGTGCAATTTTAGCAGTTTTTTTATAAAATATAGAGGCACTATAGAAAATAACTCTAGGGTATCTCTCTTTTAGCACTTTTAAAATAGCTATAAGTGTATCACCACTATCAACTATATCATCTACTATCAAAGCTATTTGACTCTTTTTTAAATCAGGAATATTAAATATCTCTACACTATCTAACTTATAAGTATCATTATATCCTATAGTATTCATTGCATAAATCTCTCGAATATTATAATACTCACCCAAGAGATGAGATATAGTAAACCCACCTCTAGCTATAGGGATAATAGTATCAAATGGTTTATCTATTTTTTTTATTAGAATTTTTAGGTCTTTTTGGAATTCATTATAAGAGTAGTATATTTTATTCATTAGTTGCCTTTTTATTAATTTAATGAAATAATTGATTTTTCTATTTTTGGAGTATTTATTATTTTAGAAAAGCTTCAAGAAGCTCTTAAAATGGTGCGAAGAAAGGGATTTGAACCCTCACACCAAAAATGGCACCAGCCCCTCAAGCTGGCGTGTCTACCGTTCCACCACCTTCGCATTTTTGATAACTTAAAGGCTTATTACAAACCTATATATAAGGAATTAGGGTGGAATTATACCACCCCAACCTTATCTACTCTTTAAACTACTAATTATCCAAGAAATGGGTTAGCATAAAGAGCAATAAGAGCAATAACAAGTGTATAAATAACTTGTGCTTCAATCATTGCAAGAGCAATAAACATAGTAGTCATTAATTTACCACCAAGACCAGGGTTTCTAGCAGTTCCAGCAATAGTAGCAGCAGCTGTATGACCCATACCAATAGCTCCACCGAGAGCAGCAAGACCTAGACCAACACCAGCAGCAACTACTGAGTAAGCTTTAATCATAGAATTACCATCAGCTTCACCAGCAAATGCAACAGCACCAAGTGCCAAGAAAAGTAAGAAAAACTTTTTCATATTTAAATCCTTAAGTTAATGGGCTTTAAGTCCCCTTCGACTGCGTTTCAAAGTCTGTTCGGATAGCGTAAACATATATAAAATATATGCCAACAGTCACATAAATGCAAACTATTTCCCTACTTATCACTTCGTAATAACGACGCGATTATAACCAATATCAAATTTGATAATTATTAACTAAAAGAAGAATATACTTAAAAGAGTTTAAAAGAGATACTTTGCTACTAAAACACACATCTATCTAAGTAATAACTCTACCCCCAAAAGAGAGGGCAGAGTAGGAAGTTTCAATAATTAATATCCACTAATTTGAACCATATGTGTAATATATTCTAGTAGAGGCTCAACAAAGAATATTGAACTTACTGTTACAAATACAGTTATACCAAGAACTGTCATTAATGGTTTGGAGACATTGTAATATACAGTTGTTTCATTTATACCTGCTGTTGGTTCTTTTAAGAACATATATACAACCAATTTCAAGTAATAATATGCTGAAATTGCTGAGTTTATACCCATAACAATAGCTAACCATACCATACCAATATCAACAGCAGCACTCATAATATAAATTTTACTCCAAAATACAGAAAATGGTGGTACACCTGCAAGTGATAGCATAAATAGAGCCATAACTACAGCACCCATAGGCATGATATTTATCATACCTGCAAACTTCTCATATGGATGGTCAAATCGTGCATGATGGATTTTGTGTTTATGACGGCTAACCCATAACATAGCAAATGCACCAAGGTTAGTAAACATAAATAGACCATAATATAAAAATACTGCTGAGTTAGATTTGGTAGTAGCAATTGCAATTGCAGCCATAACAAAACCTGCATGAGAAATAGAAGAGTATGCCAACATCCGTTTAACATCTTCTTGAACTAATGCCATAATATTAGCTAATGTCATTGTGACAACTGCCATAATCAAGATGGAAATTTGTATCCACTCTACATTAAGTTTGATAAACATATCAAAAATTCTCATAGATACAACAAATGCAGCTACTTTTGGAACAATTGACATATATCCTGCTAATGGAGCAGATGCTCCTTCATATACATCAGGTGCCCATGTATGAAAAGGAAATAGTGAGAGTTTAAAAGCAAATGCAGCAAGAAGGAATGACGCACCACCTATCATAAGTGCCAACATACCACTATCACCCATTCTTAATTGAAGAACATCAGCAATTTGAGCTAATTCCAAACTTCCACTTATAGCATAAAGGATAGCCGAACCCATAGTAAAGAATCCAGCAGCCAATGCACCCATAGTAAAGTACTTAACAGCAGCCTCAAAAGAGTTATGTCTATTATGAAGAGCTATAAGAGTATATAGAGCCAAAGATGAAGTCTCAAGACCGATAAATATCAGTATTAAGTTATCACTACTGACCATAAACTGTAAACCTGCTAACATAAACAAAAATAGTGCAAAGAACTCAGGATATGAGTACTCATGAAATCTTTTTGAAGTTAAAGCCAATGGTATAAACAAAACTGAAGCTACCAAGATAAGAATTTGAGTAACAATAGAAATACCATCAACAAGCATCAAATCAAAGAAACCTCTATCATTGACATTGAGTCCTATTGTCGTACCCAAATCAATAAGAATAATCAAAACAGTCAACATAACATATAAAGACTTGTGTAAGTTCTCTTTTATCAAATCAATTGTCAAGATAACAAGACCACCAGCGACTGCAATAAGCATTGGCATAAGTGTCGCAAGATTAAGTGCATCTAAACTAATTTTTACTGGCTCTAACATTATTTTTCCTCCTTAACTTTTTGCATAGAAATAATAGTCTCTTTAGCCTTGGCTGTTCGAGCTTTATATTCCATATTAACCAAAAGTTTCTTTACACTCATATCAATTGGTTCTAATACTGGTTTAGGATATACACCTAACCATATAACAATTGCAACCAATGGTAATAGTGCTGTTAACTCTCTAGCATTTAAATCTTTTAAATCTCTATTCTTTTCATTAGTTACAGGACCAAAAAATGATTTTTTAAAGAGACTCAACATGTAAATAGACCCAATAATAATCGTTGTACCTGCTAAAATAGTAGCAATTGGCGAAACATGATAGAAACCAAGTAGTACCAAGAACTCACCAACAAATCCGATAGTAAGTGGAAGACCAACTGATGCCATTAACATAATACCAAAAACAGTTGCATATACTGGCATAACAGATGCCAATCCACCAAATTTACTCATAGTTTTAGTTCCTGTTCTCTCATATATTACACCTACAAGCATAAACAAAGCACCTGATACTATACCATGTGATAACATCAAGAAGATAGAACCACCAAGACCTTCAGCATTCATAGCAAAAACACCAATCATAATAATACCCATATGTGATACAGAAGAGTAAGCAATAACTTGTTTCATATCTTTTTGTGCAAATGCTACCATAGCTGTATATATAACCATAATAATAGAGAGTATCACAATAAATGGTATCATCTCAACTGAAGCATCAGGAAACAGTGGAAGTGAAAATCTTACAAATCCATAAGTACCCATTTTAAGTAATACTGCGGCTAATATTACAGAACCAATAGTTGGTGCTTGACCATGTGCATGTGGTAACCATGTATGAAATGGAAACATAGGAACTTTGATAGCAAACCCAGCAAAAAGTGCCAAGAATAACCAAAATTGTAATCCTACAGACAAATCTAATTGATACCAATCTAATAAATTAAATGTCCATACTCCCGATTCTAAGTGATAAAGATATGCAATAACCAAAAGACCTACCAACATTACTAACGAACCTGCAAATGTATATAAGAAAAATTTAACTGCTGCATATACTCTAGTTGGCCCTCCCCATGCTCCAATAAGATAAAGCATAGGTACCAAAGATAACTCCCAAAACATATAGAAGATAATAGCATCTAATGATAAGAAAACACCTACCATTGTCATCTCTAAAAATAATAAAGAGACAATCATATTTTTCATATTTGCTATTTTGCTCTCATCTAATAAAATTATACCCAACAGTGTTATTAACGCTGCCATTATTACAATAAATAGAGATATACCATCTACCCCTAAATTATATGATATACCAAACCGTGAGATAATTGGAGCAAACTCACTAAATTGCATACCTGCATATGTTGTATCAAAACTCATCCATAACCAAAGAGAGAGTAAAAACTCTACTGATGCCACTGATATACCGTATGCTTTAGCAGACTCCTTATCAACGACAAATCCTAATATCCCAGCCAATAGTGGGAAAAATATTAATATACTTAATATATGTTCCATAAACCTCTCCTTAACCCATAACAGCAGATATAGCTGCTGCTAATATTAATAATAGTGTACCAGCACCCATCCAATTAAGATAGGATGAGAGATTACCATTTTGTATTCTTCTTGTTTTATCACCTGTTGTATATATTACTTTTGCAATCATATCAACAGTTCCATCTACCACTGCTTTGTCTATTGCCCAGAATTTTTCTGAAATTATTTTATATGGTTTTACAATATACTCTACATAAAAGTAAGGAACATAATATTGATTTATCAATAATTTATAAACAAATCCATTTTCTACTTTTTCATCTTGTTTAAATGCTTTCTCACCTCTTCTAGCATATTTGAAATAAGCAATAATAATTCCTGCAACAGCAAATGCTAAGACAATAAGACCTAATTTACCTGCGAGATGATGCGTATGATGACTCATCTCATACTCAGGTAATAAAGAGATAATAAACTCATGGAAACTACCTTGGAACCAACCTGTAATCACTGCCAATATAGCCAATGGTGATAGTGCTACCAATACATATTTATACATCTCATGAGGATGGAAACCGAGTGGTTTATATCTCTCTTCACCTTCAAAAGTCAAGAATACTTGTCTAAAGCTATAAAATGCTGTAAGCCCTGCTGTAAATACTAACATTCCCCAAAGAATAAGAGTTCCCTCATTAAATGCTGTCTCTATAATAGCATCTTTTGAGAAATATCCAGCTAGTGGTGGAATACCTGCAAGTGCCAATGAAGCTACACCCATATATATATAAGTTCCTCTCATTACTTTCTTGAGTCCACCCATTTTGAAAATATCTAGTTCATCATCCATGGCGTGCATAACATTACCTGCACCCAAGAATAAGAGAGCTTTGAAAAATGCGTGAGCTGCAAGGTGGAAAAGTGCAATCCAATAGGCACCAAGACCAGCTGCTGCAAACATATACCCTAACTGTGAAAGTGTAGAGTAAGCAATAATTCTTTTGAGGTCTCTATTGACCAAAGCCATTGATGCTGCATAAAAGGCTACAAATGTACCAAGTGCTGCTATAAAATAACTAACACCTTGTACTGCATCCATTCCAAATAGTGGATTGGCTCTAATAACCAAGAAAACCCCTGCTGTTACCATTGTTGCAGCGTGAATAAGTGCTGAGACTGGTGTAGGGCCTTCCATAGCATCTGTTAACCATGTGTGTAGTGGAAATTGAGCTGATTTACCCATTGCACCAATAAATAGTCCAATTGCAATAGATACTAATATTCCATCTGCTAAATGAGGCAATGCATCAAATACAACGGCATATTGAAGTGAACCTACATTCCAATAAATTAAGAATATACCAACTAACATACCAAGGTCAGCTATACGGTTCATAATAAATGCCTCATTTGCTGCATATGATGGTGAAATAGCAGGATTAATATCAGGTGTAACATCTGCTTTGTGATACCAAAAACCAATTAGTAACCATGAACATACACCAACACCTTCCCAACCGATAAATAGACCAGCAAAGTTATCGCTCATAACCAAAATCATCATTGAGAAAACAAATGCAGATAGATATGAGAAAAATCTATTGAAACTTTTATCATGGTCCATATATCCATTTGAATAGACATGAACTACAGTTGAAACAGTTGTAACAACTACCATCATAGTTACACTCACCTCATCAACAAGGAAACCAAATGAAATATGCAAACTACCTGCACTTATCCAATCCATCATAGTGACATGAACTTCACCAAATTCAGCCACATGAAATGCCAAAATAATTGAAGCTAATAATGATACTCCAATCAAAGCAGGGTTAACAATACCAACTATAATATTTTTTGGACTTCTCGCAAAAAAGAGTCCAGCAAACAGTGACCCAATAAAAGGAGCAAAGAGTGCTATATATACTAAACTTTCCATTCTATTATCCTTTCATTGATGATATAACATCAAGGTCAAGTGAACCATATTTTTTATAAAGTAAAATCAAAAGACCTAAACCAACAGCAACCTCAGATGCTGCAACTGCGATAATAAAAAAGGCAAACATTTGACCTGATAAATCACCGTAATAATTACCTATTGCTGCAAAAGCAATATTAACTGCATTTAACATCACCTCTGTAGCAAAAAATAGCATTAGAAGATTTTTTCTTCTAAGTACACCCATAAATCCTATACTAAACAGTAGTCCTGAAAGTATAAGATAGTGACTAACACCTATCATTTGCTCTCCTTTAAAATCTCATCTTCTGGCTCTTTTGCTATTACTGTAGTAGTCAAAGAGTCATCCATTTTTTTACCTGCTAAAATAATACCTGCAATCATTGCTACAAGCAACATAATAGCAGCTACCTCAAATGGTACAAGATATTTTGTAAATAGAACCATACCAACAGCTTGTGCATTACCTATACCCTCAACAATAGGATATGAAGCTTCAATATTATCTCCTATAATTGGAGCAGAGAAGATAATTACAAATACAACTGCCATTAATCCACCTAGTAAAAAAACTAATGATGGATTAGCATGTTTCTCTTTTATATCTCTAGTTGCATCAAAAAACATCATTGCAAATGAGTATAGAGCCATAACAGCACCTACATATGCAATTAACTGAACAACACCTAAAAAATCTGCCCCCAAAAGGAAGAAGAAACCTGAAATCATTACCATTCCTGCTGCCAATGAAGTCATGGCATAAAGGACATTCTTACTCATCACCGTAATCATAAACAGTATCGTAGTCGATATTGCAAAGATATAAAAGGCTATAAATTCATACATTATTTTTTCCTTAATACGCTAAAGGCGTTTTTTTGATGTTATCATCAGCATTAGGACTGATAGCACCAAAACCTTGATACTCTTGTTGAAGATTGAGTTTATCAATAGGAGTTAACATATCTTCAAAAAGTGAGAAACTAGCTCTCTGTTCTGAAGCAGTCTCATATCGTCCACCATGAACAATTGCTAACTCGGGACAAACCTCTGCACAATATCCACAGAAAATACATCGTCCAAAGTTAATGGTATATTCACTAACCTCTTTTCTCTGATTTTCATCATATCTTGTATCCATAGTGATACAATTAGATATACAAATCTTTTCACATAATCCACAACCAATACATCTATAATGACCACTCTCTAATAGTCTCAACATCTCATGGATAGCTCTATATCTTGGAGATATAGGTAACTTTTCAAGTGGATATTGAGTAGTATGCATTTTACCTCTAAATAGAGCATTATTCATCTCTCTTAGAGTTACCCAAAGACCTACAAATAGCTCAGGTTTAACTGCTCGTGAGAGTACCTGCTTAAATGCACTCCATCCATCTTTTGGAGGATGTGTTAAGTCTAATTTTTTATAATTTTGTATTCCAACGGTTCTGTCTTTAAACTTTTCTAAACCCATTACTACTCCTTATATGATCATCATCACAATACCTGTGATAACAACATTTATAACTGCCAATGGCATTAATACTTTCCAACATAACCACATAAGTTGGTCTGGTCGAATATGAGGCCACGATGCTCTTACCCATAACATAAAGAAAAATGAGAATGCAATTTTACCAAGTATCATCATCCACCCTGAAAAAATCCAGAAATCATTATATCCACCAAGGAATACAACTGATGCAATAACACCTATTGTAATCATATTGGCATATTCACCAATAAAGAACATACCCCATCTCATACCACTATACTCTGTTACATAACCAGATACTATCTCTGCTTCATGCTCTAATAAATCAAATGGTGTTCTATTTGTCTCTGCGAAACCAGCTATCAAAAATAGAATAAATGCAACTGGTTGATAAACTACTAACCAAGTACCATCTGCTTGATAATTATTAAAATCAACAAACGATAATGAACCTACCATCATAATCGGAGCTAAAAGTGAAAGACCTGTAACAACCTCATAGCTTAGAAATTGAATAGCTGTTCTTGCACTTCCTATAATCCCCCATTTGTTTGATTGTGCCATACCTGCAAGAAGTGGTCCATAAAGACCAGCTGCCATCATTCCTAGTACAAATAAAATTCCAACATTAATATCAGATGCAATTGATGGAACAAATACATCTACAAATGGAATTGTAAAATCAGGAAACACAGGAACAGCAGCCAAAGCAATAAATGCAGTAGCTGCTGTAATAGCAGGTGCTATTGCAAATATAATTTTATTTGCATGTTGAGGCATAATATCCTCTTTGGTAAATAGTTTAATACCATCAGCTGCTAACTGTAACAATCCAAAAGGACCTACATGTTGTGGCCCTAACCTTCTTTGCATAAATGCAAGTACTTTTCTCTCAATATAAGTACCAAATCCTGCTATGGCTGATATTATTGCTAAAATTAAAATAGCTTTAATAATAACGCCAACAGCAGTTACTTCAGGTAATATTGTTGCATCCATTTTATACCTCCCTTATAATTACTTTTTGGTATCTTGAAGCTCCAAAGAGTTCATAGATATTTTCAGCACTTTTGAAGTCTGGAATAGCAACTATATCACCTTCCATTCTATCATCAACTATTACATCTAACTCTAAGTTACCATTATCAAACTCAACTACAACTCTTTTGCCAAGAGTTTTAGCTTTGGCTGGACTTGCATATAGTGCAAACTCTTCAAAGATTTGATGAGCTTTATCTGTAAAGTCATTAAATTGTCGTTGTGGATTACATCTATAAGCAATCTCTCCATCTAATAATATTGAATTATCAAACTTATCAACTTTAATATCTTCAACTTCTATTTTAGTAGTATTTAATAGATAACCTCTATTTTCAGTTCCATCATTTTTATAACTATTTGGTAAAGAATCAAATTCAACAGCTCTAAATCCTTTATCTAATGGAAGTTGTAAAGTCCAATCAATAGTATGAGTTGGTGCTGATAAAACTTCTCTCATAATATCATTAAGTTCATATCCATGATACTCTAATGCTGCATTGGTTGGAGTTACTCTTTTGTGCATATTAGTTAGAGTTCCCTCTTGTTGGTTCATAGCAGGAATATCCAAATCACCATCACCTAGTGCTGATAATCTAAAGTCCCCACTAGCATTATAACCAATAGTAAATCCATCTGCTTCATCATCAAGGTCACATATAAGTGCAACACCGAGTGAGTTGGTTTTTGGTGGTATCATAGCTACTTTGACCTCTGAAGAGTTTTCAAGTACTGCAATAAGTTTTGCAATATTTTCAGCTTTTTCATGGAAGTATAAATCTTCACCAATTATTAAAGAAAAGCTCTCTTTTTTCTTCATCATCTTAGTAAATGATGCTTCAAATTTTGCAGTATCTCCACCTAGTAAATCTACCAATTTAGCTCTATCTAACTGCTCTTTAACTGAATTTGGTAGTTTATCATGGTCTGAAAATAGGTCAATAATTAAAAGTAGTGCAATCTCTTCTAATCCTACTTTATGTTTAAACATCTCAATATTTTTACCAAATGTAGGTACAAGTGTATCTCCAACTGGGTGAAAATATAATCCAGCACCCTTATTCATCTTTTGGATATTATTAAAGGCATATCTTGCGTTTGGATTATCATTTCTAAGACTAGTTCCTAAACTCATAACAAAATCAGTTTTCATAACCTCCTTGAAATCAGTTTGATAGAGTGAATTACCAGAAGCTTTGGAGTAGAAATCTAAAAAGATTTGAAATGCTCTAGCTTCACGGTTAATTAGCTTTATACCTTTTTTCTCTTTGAGAGTTTGAAGCATTAGAGCCTCTTCATTAGTAATAACAGATGTAAAGTTAATTACTTTGGCTTTATTAAATGCTTCAACTGCTCTATTAAATGCCTCTTTATCCTTGCTCTTGACTCTATTTTCAAAATCATAACCAAATCGTCCTGCTCCACATAGAGATACAAAATTCCACTCATTAGTTACACGGAAGATTTTCTCTGTTCTATTTTCTATTGAAGTTGGTTTTGTCTCATAATATATTTGACAACCACTACTACAATGCGCACAAGTTGCAGGAATTCTTTTTAAATCCCAAGCATTTGATGAGTATTGAAAATCTCTACTGACTAATGCACCGACAGGACAAACTGCTATACACTCACCACAATCAGAACAGTTTGTCTCTTCTGTTCCATTACTTGGAGCAATTACAGATTTTTGAAGCTTATTCCACATTGCATAAGCATCTTTTGGCATATTGCCTTTTAGTCCTTTATCAAGTGCTGCTCCTCCTCTTTTGGTGGTTTTAATCGCAGCATCACCAATCATATCTTTACAAACTGTAGTACATCTTTCACATACAATACATAAACCTGCATCATAATGAAGAACACTACTCCAATTTATTGTTTCTCTCTTGGTATCAGGAATTGAATAACTCTGAGAATCAACTCCGAGTTCAAGTGTATAGTTTTGTAACTCACACTCACCACTTTGGTCACATACACCACATTGAAGAGGATGATTTACATCATAAACCTCCATAATAGCTCTTCGCTCTTCTAGGATATTTGGAGTTGTGGTTGTAATCTCCATACCCTCTTTGACTTTAGCATTACAAGAATAAACTTGCTTACCATCTGCTTCTACTAAACATATCCTACACGCAAGTGTTGGTGAACATCTAGTTAGATAACAAATAGCAGGGATAAAGATGTCATTTGCACGAGCAGCATTAAGAATATATTCACCCTCTTTTGCTTTGTACTCAACCCCATCTATCTTGATGCTAATCATATTTTCTACTGGTTGCATTTCACTCATATTAGCTTCCTATCTTTTCTAATCTACTAAATCTATAAGAGGATAACAAAGCCGTACTTAATCCCATATCATAAGTAGGATTAAGTGCTATTGTTCCTTTTAGAGATGTATCAATTTTAAACACTCTTGTGAACCCTATATCATCAACTACAAATTGAACACTATCACCATCATTTAGTTTAGATGCTATTCCAAACTGTTTTGAACCTAATAAGTATGGGTTATTAGGTAGGATTTTAGATTTTGCAGTAAATGGGGAAAAGTGTTCCTGTGGGTTACAATGATATACTACTGCTCCATCAATTCCCTCAACCTCTACTGGCTCTTCTATAATTCCATTTTCATTCACCTCAACCTCCGACAAAAGGTAACCTCTATTCTCATTTCCACTTATATCAAAAGAGTTAGGTAATAAATCAAACTCTACTGCTTTAAATCCTTTGTCAATAGGAAGTTGTTTTGTGTAATCTATAGTGTATTTGGCACTCAATCCTAAAACATTAGCAATATCATTCAGCACATATCCACCATAATCCAAAGCAACATTGATAGGAACAACTCTCTTCCCTATTGAGGTCAAAGTTCCCTCTTGTTGAATAAGTGAAGGCATATCAAGGTCACCTTTACCAAAAGCAGATAGTGTAAAGTCACCTTTGGCATTGTAACCAATAGTAGCACCCTCTATTTTATCATCTAAGTCACAAATAAGAGATATTCCCATACCATTACCAGCAGGTGGAATAGCTATAACATTAAATCCTGCATACTTTTCAAGTAAAGCAATCATTTTTGCTATATTTTGGACTCTTGGATGAGAGTATAAATCTGCACCAACAACCAATGAGTAGCTAACCTTTTTGATTAGTGATTTAGATAAAATCTCTAACTCTTCTTCTCCAATATTAGTCTCAGCCGATAGATTTCCAATATCAAGGTCATCTAATATAGCTCTTACTTCATCTGGCAACTGAGTATCTTTTAGAAGTGTATCAACTAGAAGTGCTACTACACCCTCTTCACTTAATGCATCATATTTAATAAATTGAGTTACAATATTTTGGATATTATTATCTTCAATGGGATGCATATATATAACTCTTGCTCTATGGTGTTTACTAGCTTTATTAATATTATACTTGATAGTAGGTGCATCATCATTAATTCGTGTACCCACCACAATAATAGCTCTGGATTTGCTAAGTATATCTTCTGTTCCACTATATAGAGATTTACCTGTAATAGAACTATAAGCACTCATAAATTTCTGATATGCTCTAGCCTCATTTGAGATAAGTTTATAACCTCTACTCTCTTTTAATTTTTGAAGAATTAAAGCCTCTTCATTTGAAATCTCATTAGAAAATATAATAGTTCCAGCACTCTCAAAAGCCTCTATCGCATTTTTAAATGCCTGAGTATCTTTGGTTACACCCTCATTTGCAAAATCAAATCCATAACGACTAGCACTACACATAGTACTAAACTCTGCAACATTTGATACTCTATAGATTTTACCATTTTTGGTCTCATAAGTTACATCATGACCACCACCACAATGAGGGCAAGATGATGGAACTTTTATTAACTCCCAAGCATTTACAGAATATTTGAAATTAGTATCAACTAATGCACCAACAGGACAAACAGCTGCTGCTTCACCAAGTGTTGCAAAATTTTTATCTTGTTTAACATTCTCAATAGTTGAGCTATATCCACCAAATTTAACTTTGAGTGCCTCATCACCTGTAATCTCTGTAGAGACTCGAACACACTTCTCACACATAATACATAAAGCTGGGTCATAAGATACAAATCCCCAATTCTGAACAGGTCTTGATGGCTCTTTGGCTGTAAAGCTCTGTCCCTCTAAACCAAACTCCATAGTTTTATTTTGGAGGTCACACTCTCCACTCTGGTCACATACACCACACTCTAAAGGGTGGTTTACATTATAGAGCTTCATAATATTCTGTCTCTCTTTATAAAGCTCTGCATTTTGAGTAGTAACAACAGCTCCATCTATAGCTTTTTCTTGACATGATAAAATAAGACCATCTACCCCTTTGACATCAACAACACACATACGACATGATGCAATAGGTAATACTTTGGTTAAATAACACATAGTAGGGATATAAATCTCGTTCTCTCTAGCAATCTCTAAAATAGTTTGTCCAAAAATACCACTACAAGTTTTACCATCAATAGTAATACTTATAATTTTTTGCTCATTTTTTCTAATACTACCCATTATACAGCCACCATCGATATGTAATAACATCGCATACATCGCTCTGCTTCACTTATCGCCTCTTCACCCGTAAATCCTAAATTTACCTCTTTGTTATTAGTTTTTCGCTCATTAACACCGAGTTTTTCACTCTCTTCTCGTGGAATACCAGGCATCCAACCTGTAATTTTCTCGTTTTTATTATAAACTTTGAGTTTAGAGAGGTGGTCTTCCATAATCTCATCATCAGTTAATTCACACTTACCACCATTATATAAATAACGGCTAATTACAGATGATGCTCTTTTGGCTTGACCCACTGCATTTACAATTGTCATTGGACCATATTCACAATCCCCACCTGCAAATACACCCTCTTTTGAAGTCATATAATCTTTGCCATTAGTAAGAATAGTTCCCCAAGAAGTTAGTTTTATATCCCACTCTGGAGGTAAAATCTGTAAATCAGCAGCTTGTGAAACAGCAGGGATTAGATAATCACACTCTATATCAAAATCAGCACCTTCTATTTTCAGAAGTTGAGCTCTACCACCATTCGGATCAGGTACTAATTCAAATTTATTGACTTTGACTTTTTCTATATTATTACCATTATCATAAATCTCTTCTATAGCAGAGTGGAATATAAACTCAACTCCCTCTTCTACTGCCTCATGATACTCTTCATAAGTTGTATTACGGATAATAGTCTTCTCATCTCGTCTATAGAGCATAATAACTTTTTTCGCACCCTCTCGAATACAACATCTAACAACATCCATAGAGGTAAATCCACCACCAACACATACAACAACTTTATCCTTTAGTTCATTACTAGCAGGGCTTCCTATTTTATACTTCTCCCAAAGGTTTACTTTGTCAAGCATATCAATAGCACCCCAATAACCACCCATTTTTGGATTTTCATTCTTTGCACGAACTTTTTTAGATAATCTTGTACCAAAACCCAAGAAAGTTGCATCATATTCAGCCTCTATCTCTTTGAGTCTTTGGGCATCTACTCTATGATTATTGGTAATAGTTACAGACTCCATCTCTAAGACTAAATCAATATCTTTGTTGTATTTGTCAATCGGCATTCTATATTCAGGAACACCTACAGCAACCTCACCACCATTTACTGGTAGCTCTTCGAATATATCAACTTTTATACCCTCTAAAGCCAAATAATAAGCAACTGTTAGTCCAGCAGGACCAGCACCAATTACAGCTACTTTTTTTCCATCATTTTTTAATGGCTTTGGTTCTTGTGGATGTAACCACTCTAAATTATGGTCAGTCTCATAATCAGCACCCAATCTCTTAAGTTCCATAATAGATATAGGTTCATCAAGATTGCTTCTCCGACAAGCATCTTCACAAGGGTGAGGACAGACTCTACCACAAGTATGAGCTAATGGCATAGTCTGTCGTGTAGCAGTCAAAGAATCAGTAAATACCATATCTCTAACACCCTCAATATAAGCAGGAATATCAACATGTGCAGGGCACATATCTGTACATGGTGCTGTTATTTTTGCAATATATGAGGTATCACCTCTATAATGTTTTGATGGAATTTGTGCATCAATACAAGTATCAAACTGCTCTTTGTAATGTTCCATTAAATCTAAAATAGGTTTAGGAACAGTCTTTCCAATTTCGCACTTAGAAGTGGTCATCATAGTTTGACCAATCTCTTTTAAGTGTGCAATATCATCATGACTTCCCTCACCTCTAGCTATTTTGTCAAGTAAGTCATATAAAATCTTACCACCCCATCTACCAGGGGCACACCTTCCACATGCTTCGGAGTACTCTTGATACTGTGCAGCATACTGGTTTGCTAACTCAACAGCATCTATATCTTCATCAAAAATGGCTACACCATCCCATCCAATAAATGCTTTTGAGTCTCGCTCTCCATGATATGTTTCAGGTAATTTAAATCCTGACTTACTCCACTCTTGGGTATCCTTATCACGATTATCAATAAGTTCACCTTGCCAAGTAGAGAAAAGTAGTTTTGCCATTATTTAGCCTTTGGTTTAGTTGGTGCTTTTTTAGCTCTTGTTTTTCTAACTGGTGCTTTTTTTGCAGGAGCTTTTTTTATAGGAGCTTTTTTAACTTCAGACTCTATTTTTGCTTTCTCTTCAGCCTCTTTTTTTTCAGCATCAGCCTTAGCTTTCTCTTCAGCCTCTTTCTTTTCAGCATCAGCCTTAGCTTTAGCCTCTGCTTTAGCTTTCTGTTCAGCCTCTTTCTTTTCAGCATCAGCCTTAGCCTTAGCCTCTGCTTTAGCTTTCTCTTCAGCCTCTTTCTTTTCAGCATCAGCCTTAGCCTTAGCTTCTGCTTTGGCTTTAGCAATTCTTTGGGCTTCTATTCTCTTCTCTTCGGCTAATTTAACTGCTTTTTGAAGTGCTTCTTTTCGCTTTGCTATCTCATCATTACTGACTTTTTTTACAACAATAGTCCAATCTACCTCATTAAATTTTAATGAGTTCATAAGGTCATGACCACTATCTCTAATAAAATCAGCAGATTTCTGAATAGAATTAAAATCTCCTACTTCAAAAAGGAAAATTCCCACTTCGCCAACTTTTAAACCTGACTCAATAAGCTCACCCATTCTGTCATAGAAGTTTTCATGTAAATCTCTTAAATCATATCTTTGCATATCTTCTCCTATCTATCAACTTCACCGAATACAATATTGGTAGTACCAATAATTGTAACGACATCTGCTATATATGTTCCTACTAAAAGCTCTTGAAGTAAACCCGTATGAAAGAAACTAGGTGCTCTACACTTAAGTCTATAAGCATACGGTTCACCCTCTGATTTGATGTAAAAACCAAGCTCACCTTTTGGTGATTCTGTTGGAACATAAACTTCACCTTTTGGTGGTCTCATACCTTGGGTCACAAGCACAAAGTGTTGCATAAGAGCATAATTTTGTGTCATAATCTCCTCTTTTGGAGCAGATATATATTGTGGAGCATGAGCCATAAGTTGTGGCTTAGTATCATCATATTTGACAATAAGTTGTCTAAGAATTTTAGTTGACTCTAACATCTCTGCCATATAGAGTCTATATCGACCATAACTATCATTGGTATCAGATATAGGAATATCGAAATCAAGCTCACTATATAACTCATAAGGCTCTTCTTTTCTAATATCATAAGCAATTCCACTTCCTCTTAGCATAGGACCTGTACAACCCCAACTTAAAGCATCTTCTGGAGTTACTACACCTACATTTTCCAAACGCATTTTCCAAATTCTATTTTTTTCTAAAAGTGCATTGTATGTGTGTTTTAACTCATAATCAACACCATCACACCATTTTCTAAGTGCTATCATCCAACCATCAGGAATATCTAATGGTACACCACCAATTCTAACAGCACTATGAGTAAGTCTAGCTCCACAATAATCTTCCATCAAATCCATTCCAAACTCTCTCTCTCGGAAAGCATAAAGGAATACACTCATCGCCCCAACATCAAGTGCATGTGTTGCAATAAAGAATAAGTGAGATAAAAGTCTATTTACTTCCAAAAGCATAGTTCTGATAACTTGGGCTCTTCTTGGAACTTCAAGACCAATAAGTTTTTCAACTGCTAAGGCATAAGCATAATTATTTGATGTTGATGCGATATAATCGAGTCTATCAGTAGTAGGTAAGAACTCATTATATGTCATATTTTCAGCCATCTTTTCGATACCACGATGTAGATACCCAATATCAGGATAAGCTTTTACCACCTGCTCACCATCAAGTTCTAACACAAGTCTTAATTGACCATGAGCTGATGGGTGCTGTGGACCGAAGTTGATAACCATTGTATTGTCTTCTCGTTCAAAATTGAGATTTTCAAAAAATGGGGATAATTTATTTGGTTGTTGCATACTACTCCACCTCTACTTTCTATTCTCTAATTGTGTTTGAGACTTATTATAATCAACTAATAGTGTCTCACTGTATTCAATTGGAGTCTCTGGTTCACCCTTACTAATATCTGCACCAAATGGTACTTCTCTACCAACTCTTGAAAATCTTTTAGTATCATACCTATCAATCCTAGATGGGTCTCTATTTTCTGGTCCAATTGCCTCTCTAGCATCTTTACCAAAGATTTTATCAACCTCATACCATGATGCAAACTCATCACCTTGAAGTGGATAAGTTTTGAGAAGTGGATGACCTTCCCAATCATCAGGCATCAAAATTCTCTTCATAAATGGATGATTGTTGGATACAATTCCAAACATGTCAAACATCTCTCGTTCTGAAAAATTTGCTGATTTATATAGAGGAACAATAGACTCAACTGCTAATCCCTGCTCTATTCTACAAACAATACGAACTCTTTTTCTCTCTTGGAGATTAAGAAACTGATAAAAAACTTCAAACTCCCCATCTTTGGCTAAATAATCAACAGCACTCATATCTGTCATCATCGCATAGCCACACTCGTTTTTAAGTATCTCTATAGCTTTAAAGTTATCTTTGTGGTCAATCTCAACTCTCATCTGTCCTACTTGAATATAAGCAGATTTAATCTCAACTTGACTACTCAAAATTTCTAACTGCTTTGCAAATACCTCATCCGTGCTTACATCTTGTGTTGGAACAGATGGAACAACATGAAATCTATCCGTATAATAAGCTTTTGCTTGGACATTATCTTTTGGTGTATATTTTCTCATTATATTAACCTTAGATTTTGTTTTCTATTCTTGTTCATATTTGCTGATTCTCTTCTAATCTTCGTCTGAAGCATCATCAACGCATATTGAAGTGTCTCTGGTCGTGGTGCACAACCAGGGAGATAAATATCAACAGGGATAATTCTATCAACCCCTTGGACTGTAGCATATGTATTAAACATACCACCCGTATTTGCACAACTTCCCATAGAGATAACCCATTTAGGTTCTGTCATCTGGTCATACAATCGTCTTGCAAACTCCGAGTGTTTTTTAGATAAAGTACCAGCTAATATCATAACATCAGCTTGTCTTGGAGATGCTCTAAAGATAGTACCAAATCTATCAAAATCATAACGGCTATCTCCTGCAGCCATCATCTCAATCGCACAACATGCTAAACCATAAGTAAGTGGCCACAAAGAGTTACTCCGACCCCAATTCACTAAATGGTCAACTGTTGTTAATGCTACTGGTAAACCTCCTGCTGAGGCATAATTTACTTGATGCTGTGCCATTCAAGTGCTCCTTTCTTCCATGCGTAAATAAATCCAATTGTTAAAAGTAAAATAAATAAAATCATCTCTACAAATCCAAACCAACCAAGTAGTTTAAAATCAATTGCCCAAGGGAACATAAAAATAATTTCGACATCAAACAAAATAAATAAAAGTGCTATCAAGTAAAACTGTATAGAAATAGTGTTAGGTTGTTTCGTAACCTCTGGTCCACACTCATAAATTGTTAGCTTTAATTTTTCAGTGTCAAGCTTTGCCAATTTTCTACTTATAAATCGTGCAAGTGCAAGTGTCGCATTAAATGCAACCACCGTTACCACGAACAAGAAGAAAATACCTAAATAGGGGTGAGTGTTAATCACATGAGTCATTAGAACTCCTTTTTCCAAGATATTATTCTTTGTTACAAATTTCTACAAAATATTAAGAAATAAGAAGAATATGTAGGCTTATATTAGCAGAAATTTTATTAAAGAGATTGTGTAACTATTGTGGTTTTAAGGGATGTGAACACTTTGTAACAAAGTGTTACAGTGGAAAATAAGAAGATAATAAAAAACTATTATAAATATAATATATAACTCTAATTTTTTTTAGAAAAAGATTTCCTAAAATCTATATTCCCTTCTAATGAAACAGAGACAGGTTTTATCAAATTAATAGATTTTAAATTGATACTCTTAGTAGGAGTCTTAAAAAAATCTTGTTTAATATGAGATATACTTAACTCTAAAGGTATAACCTTGGAGTATGCCATTGCTGTAAAAATCAGAAATATTATTATCATTGGTTTAATATTTGTTTTCATAATTATCTCCATTCTTTTCTAAAGATATGATTTAGAAATTATATATAAACAAAGTTTAAACTTAACTTATTATTTAGAATATATATTTAATATTTTCTTAAGATTACTTTATTCCAAATGGATTTAATCCTCCTATCATTCCCATGGCTTGAGATTTTTTATTATCTTCTACCATTTTATTAACATCATTAATAACTGAAATCAATAAAATTTGTAGAGACTCTTTATCTTCTAATATACTATCATCTATAGTAATATCAACAACTTCACCTGTACCATTTGCAGTAACTTCTATCATACCACCACCTGCTTTTGCTGTTAGAGTAACTGATTTAGATTGTTCTTCTATATCTTTGGCTTTTGATTGAAGTTGCTCCATCATCTCACCCATTTTACTCATATCTAATCCTTCAAACATTATTTTAATCCTTCAAATTGTTGTGCTATACTATTATCATCATTTAAGATAACAATTTTTGGCTTATATTTATCTGCCTCATCTTCACTCATACTAGCATATGCAATAATAATAATCTTATCACCCACATGTACTTTTCTAGCCGCTGCACCATTTAGGCACATCTCTTTTTTACCAGCCATTCCAGCAATAATATAGGTTGAAAATCTCTCTCCATTATTGATATTGACAATATCTATCTTTTGACCTACACGCATATTTGCTGCATCCAAAAGGTCTTGGTCTATTGTGATAGAACCCACATAATCTAAATTTGCTTCGGTTACGGTGGCTCTGTGAAGTTTACTATATAACATAGTAATATTCATTGTTTTCTCCATTAATATTTTTCGTATTATAACAAGTTTAAATCATAAATCAATGAAAAAACCATCTACCATCATGAGGTAAAAGTATATCTTTGAAATTTATCCAAGCCTCTTGAGTCAATAAGGCATCTTTGACTAATGAAGTATCAGGTGCTATTAAAAATAGAACTATCAAAACTAAATATATTAATAAATTTTGTATCTTGTCTGTTGTTGTTTTCAGTTTATAAAATTTAAATGCAGTACCTGATGATTTTTTCATTCGTCTATTCCCTAAGTCCACACTATAGAGTTCATCTAATAGCAAATGAACAATATATCCAAAACTCATCATAAATCCATAAACCCAAGATACCAAGGAGTTTAAATCAAAAAAAAGATGCGTCAATATAGTTGTAACTAAACCCCAAATTAAAGCTACAGGAATAGAGTGAAACATTCCTCTATGTTTTGATATTTTTCTAAATATATCTATAACTCCTAATCGAATAGTAGAAAATACAATAGCCCCCATAATCAACATCTCTACAAGAGAGTAAGTAGAAGAATTTAAAAAAATCAATAATATAGTAATCAAAAGAGACAAAACAGTAAAACCTATCCCAATAGCCTTAGAATTATCTGAATCTATATCAGGCATTAATCCACCAAAAGTTCCAATAGCAAATCCCATTATAGCTTGGCTAGGAGCTATAACACCCATAGATAGTAGCGTACCACTAACAACAGCACTAGCTCCAGCTGAAACTATGAAGTGTGTATTAAAATTTGCCATCTATTACTCTCCTACTCTAACTATTTGATACATTCTTTTCCAATTTAAGTTTTTACATAATATATCAAAAAATTAGCAAAACTACGATTAAGCATTATAAATAAATATAAAAAAATAGTGTTTATTTTAAATAGAATAGAAAAAAATATAGCAAAACTTAATTGATTATATTTTTAAGAAATTACTAAGAATATTTAATAAATTTTTAATTTTATATAGTAAATCTATATTTTTTATGGTATAATTTTCTTATGAGAGTTCATAAAATATAAACTATTTAAAATAAAAAAATCTCTCTAAATATTACAGCTTCAAAGGCATATAATTCTCCTCCTTTCCCTTAAATTCAAAAACATTTTGAAGCTGTTTTTAACTATAATAGCATAATGAATGCCCTCAAAAAAATTATATTACTACTCTCTATATTTATAATAACTCTTTTGATACTAAACTATCTCTACCCATTAGATATACAAAGACTTAATAAACCCAAATCAACACTAATCTACGATTGTAATGGAAAACTACTTACAGTCAAATTAAGTAGTGATGGATATTTGCGTATCCCTATACGAAAAGAAGAGATAACTAATGATATAAAAAAAATTGTATTAAGATATGAAGATAGATACTTCTATAAACATTTTGGGATAAACCCTTTGGCTATTATAAGAGCATTATACTCAAATATAACCAATCAACATAAAATTGGAGCATCTACGATTACTATGCAGGTAGCTAGAATGATGCATCATAAATCAAGGACTCTCAAACAAAAGATTATAGAGATATTTCAAGCATTGCAGTTGGAGTTTTATTATTCAAAAGATGAAATATTACGACTCTATCTCAATAATGCCCCTTATGGTGGAAATATAGAAGGGTTTGCTTCTGCCTCATTCAGATATTTTCATATACCACCATCTTCTTTGTCTCTATCACAAATTGCATATCTAACAAGCATACCTAAAAATCCAAATCGTAATAGACCCAAAGCCAATAGAGATATAAATCAAATTAAAAATTCTCTGCTTGATAGACTATATAATCTCAACCTACTAGAAAAGGAGAAATACAATCGGGCAAAAGAAGAAATTATATCTATACATATCACTCCTCTACCAAATGAGATACCTCATCTATCTATAAGAATAAATAGTGGAACTAGAGTAAATACTACTATAGATTTAAATCTACAAAAAAAAGTACAATATCTAATTTCTCAACGATGTAAAATATTGAAAAAATATAATATCCATAATGGTAGTGCTATTATAATAGATAATAAAAATATGCAAATATTAGCATATATAGGTTCACAAAATTTTAATGATAATAGATATGGTGGACAAAATGATGGGCTTAGAGCGTTGGTCTCACCTGGTTCTACTCTCAAACCTCTTATATATGCTAAAGCATTAGAACAAGGAATTATAACCCCACTCAAAAAACTCTATGATGTACCACTATTTATAAATGGTTATCAACCAACTAACTATTCTAAAACATATCTAGGAGAGGTAACAGCTACAGAGGCTTTGCAATATTCTCTAAATATACCTGCTGTTGAACTAGATAGATTATTAGGAGATAACTCACTCTATAATATACTAAAAAAGCTAAATAAAGGATTACTAAATAGACCCAAAAGCTATTATGGAAGTGCTTTAGTTTTGGGTGGATGGGGTTTATCATTAATCAATAATGCAGAGCTATTTGCCTCTTTGGCTAATGGAGGAGTATATCAACCATCTAGCTATATATTAAATAAGAGATATAAGAAAAAGAGAATACTATCTATAGAATCAACATATCTAGTTAGCAATATCTTAGCCAATGCCCCAAGAGTTGAATTCTCTTCATCATGGGAGTTTATAAAAGATATGCCCAAAATTGCATTCAAAACAGGGACATCAGCTCATGCTAAAGATATGTTGACTATAGGTTATACTCCTGAATATACTGTAGGAGTATGGTATGGTAATTTCTCAGGGAAATCAAGCAGACTCTATAGAGATAGATATGCAACAGGATTATATACAGCTTCACCTACCTTATTTCAAATTTTTCAAATATTAAATAGTAAAACTTGGTTTATCAAACCACAAAATATTATTAAAAAAAAGATATGCCAAGATGCTATACAGATAGGAGAATGTAAAAATAAAGTTATAGATAATATTATAAAAGGAGTAAAACTACACACACCATGTTCAGCTATGAGAGCAGAAGTATTATCTTATCTCATTAAAAGCAAAACTATAGAGTCTATCAAACGCCTATCTACACATAAATGTTATAAAAAATGGATAAGTTATAAGCCACTAATAACTTCACCCATTAATAATAAAACATATACATTTAATAAATATCTACCAAAAAAACTCAAAAAAACAGCACTACAGTGTTACTCCTTTAATTCTAATGATACTATATATTGGCTAATCGATAATCAAACCCCTATAATCTCACAATCAGGAGAAAAAATATATCGTTATCTCTCTCCTGATAAACATAATATATCTTGTCTGGATGAGGGAGCTAATATGAGAAGTATAAGTATTATTAATCAAGAGTTGTAAAGAGTAATAAAGTAGTTTACTCTCTATTTACTTTTAGATATGACAGTTAGCATTAGCTAATGCTATACAATCAATCTCAACTAATACATTTTTAGGTAGAGTTTTGACAGCTACTGTACTTCTAACAGGTTTATGTTTGCCGAAATAATGAGCATACACCTCATTCATTTTTGTGAAATTATCCATATCACTTAGATATACTGTTGTTTTAACAACATCATTAAAATGAGCTCCACCAGCTTCAAGTATATAAAAAAGATTTTTGAGAACTTGATGTGTTTGGTTTACAATATCATCAGCTACTATTACGCCCTTTTCATCCATTGGAATTTGTCCTGATGTGTATAATACACCATTTGCTACAACAGCTTGGGAATAAGGTCCAATAGCCATTGGTGCTTGATTAGTTTCGATGAATTTCATATTTTATTTTCCTTGTAGAAGATGTTAGCAATACTATTTATCTTCATAAAAGATATAACTTGTTGAGTAGTCAGAAAACTCAAAATATACACGATACTCCCCATTATCTTTTTTGCCGTTTAGGTTTTTATCATTATAACCATAACCATATCTGTATGGTCTATCTTTATCATTGTCAGTTCCTGAAGCAGTTGTTAGTTTATCAATATCTATAAATCGTTTTACCAATTTATCTCCTGCATAAACTTCCAATACTCCATTAGTTCCTGTCCAATTTTGAATAGAACGACTTAGTTTATTTTGTGTCTCTTGTGTACATCCACCTAATAATAATATAAAGGTGATTAATATGGATAGTTTAAGTTTCATTGAAATGTCCTTTTAAAAAAATTGTAATATTTTAACACATTAATATTAAGATGGCATATTAAATTTTTGAGTTATAAGCTCTCCATCACTATTAAAATATAAATAATATAGTTTGTCTTTGATAACACTTAATCCTGCCAAGTAACGAAGTGCCAAATTTGCTTGAAGTGAAGCGATATGCATTACAATGGGTGCTGTAATCCCTGCTGGTTTATGGTCACTAATATTAAATACCCCAAATGATGATTTTTCAAAAAAACATACTTGACCATTAAATGCCTCTACACTTCCATATATCCATGGAGTATTAATTTGTTTTGCATAATAATCTATAGACTCTCGTGTTTGTAGATTATCTGTAGCATCTAATATAAGGTCATATCTATTTCCTAATAATTTAAACTCTTCAAAATCCATACAGTAAGCTTTGGCTTTGACAAAAGGATTTTTGGATTTCATCACTTCTACTACAACTTCTGCTTTTGGAGAGTTCTCATCTGCTAGAGTAAAAGCTATTTGTCTATGAATATTATGCAAACTAACAGTATCAAAATCGACCATATCAATCTCTCCAATACCTGAAGTTCCTAAGGCATAAGCTAGAGAACAACCCAAACCACCAGAACCTATAATAGCGATTTTTTTATCTTGTAATAAGGCTTGTGTTGCCTCTCCCCATAATTGAATTTGTCTATTGAAATAATCTTCTTTTTTTATCATAATGAAAGTGTATCTAAAAATTGATATAATTCTACACAAATAAAAATAGGTAAAGAGAAAAATGGAATTAAGAGTAAGAGTATTAATTGATTGCGAAGATAAAAAGGGGTTGGTTTATAAAATCTCAAAAGTCTTTTATGATAGAGATTTAAATATTGAAAACAATCGTGAGTTTGTTGACAAAGAGCAAGGTAAATTTTTTATGAGAACAGTTGTAACAGGCAATTTTAATACAACAGAATTAGAAAATGCACTAAAAGAGGTTATCCCAGATAGAGCTAATCTTCAAGTGATAAAACCTAAACAAAAAAAGATAATTATATTGGCTACAAAAGAGTCTCATGCCTTAGGAGATATACTTATACGACTTGAAGCAGGTGAGTTGGATGCACATATAGAAGCAGTAATTGCTAATCATAAGACGCTAGAGAGATTGGTAAATCGGTTTGATATACCATTTTTTTATATTAGTGCAGAAGGATTAAGTAGAGAAGAACATGAAGATAAAATGATGAAGATTATAAATAAACATAATTTTGATTATATAGTTTTAGCAAAATATATGAGAATATTAACACCAAAATTTGTAAAACAATATAACAAAAAGATTATAAATATACATCACTCATTTTTACCTGCATTTATAGGTGCAAATCCTTATAAACAAGCACATAAAAGAGGTGTAAAAATCATAGGGGCAACAGCACATTTTGTTACAGATGATTTAGATGAAGGACCAATTATTGCTCAAGATATAATACCTGTTAACCATAGATTAGAGTGGAGAGATATGCAAAAATCAGGACGAGATGTTGAAAAGATTGTTCTATCTCGTGCTTTGAATTTAGTATTAAATGATAGGGTTTTTATAAATGGTAATAGGACAATTATATTTTAAAAATATATCCAATCAATATTGAAGAGAAAAATTGATATTATTCGCCTAATAAAATAGGAGAGATATTATGAAATTTGTTTCAATTGTAATTGGTAGTAAAAGCGACTATGAAGTAATGAAAGAGTGTTCAGGTACATTAAAAAAGTTTGGTGTTCCATATGAGTTAATTATATCATCAGCACACAGAAGCCCAGAGAGAACCAAAGTATATATGAAAGAGGCAGAAGCCAAAGGAGCCCAAGTATTTATAGCCGCAGCAGGAATGGCAGCCCACCTAGCAGGAGCATTAGCATCAGCTACAACGAAACCTGTAATTGGTGTCCCAATGGCAAGTGGAGAGCTAAGAGGCGAAGATGCCTTACTAAGTACAGTAATGATGCCAGCGGGTATGCCTGTAGGTACTGTAGCAATAGGAAAAGCAGGAGCTACAAATGCAGCATATTTAGCAATTCAAATTATGGCACTACAAGATGATGAGTTAAAAGTAAAATTGCAAGAGGATAGAGTAAGTAAAGCTAAAAAGGTTGAGTTAGACTCTAGTACTGTTGAAGTTCTTCTCTAATTTTAGATATACTAACAGTATGAAACAATTATTTAGGATAACTTATGGCTGAATTAGCATATTTTAAAAACTTTGCAAAGTTAAAGGATACTTCGGTTGAGTTTAATGATATTACTGTATTGGCAGGGAAGCCTAGTACTGGTAAGAGTTATGTTATGAAGATGGCGTATGTATATAATGAGACCTCCACATCTTTTGTAAATGGTCTCAATATTAAATCTATTATTCAAATAGAGAAAATCATGAAACCTCTGCTAAAAGATAATGAATTGTTAAAACAGATATTAAATAGTAGCTTTGAGAGTGATATATTTGATAAATTATCTGATGGAGTTGAAAAGAAATTTCAAGAAAAAATTAAAAATCTACTAAACTCAATTTTTACAAATATAGAGCAGATTTCAGATAGTTTCTCTGTTGAGTTTTCAAATAAAAGTATTAAATATGAAAATCAGATATTAAAGATTAATATTACCAAAACAGGCAAAGAGAGTTTTGAAAAAACTATGGAAAAGCCTTTTGATATGAATATGCACCTAAAGCTAGATAATAGTATAATTTTTGTTGAGACACCACTTATTTTAGAGTTTCATAAACATATGGATAAGAGAGAAGGGAAAACTCCTTATCATATAGAGTCTCTACTAAATATATTAGATGAAGATTACTCTTTTACAGATGAAGAGCAAGATAAATTTATTAGAGATTTTAGTCAAAAAGTAAATAGAATGATTGGTGGAGATATAAAAAATCGAAATGGCTCTTTTGTTTTTAGCAGAAATAATGATAAAGATTATAATATTTTTAATGCCTCATCAGGAACAAAAAGCATAGGTTTACTTCAATATTTAGTAACCAACAAAGCTCTAAAAAAAGGTTCAATCCTATTTTGGGAAGAGCCAGAGGTACACCTACATCCAACTTGGCAACTAAAAATAGTAGATTTATTTATAGAGCTTATGAATGCAGGAGTCAAAATAGTATTTTCTACCCATAGCCCATATATGGCAGATTATCTCAATGCCATTAGCAAAAGAAATGGTTATAGAGAGCGAATATCTTTTAATGTATTGGATGAAAAAGATGGAGTAGTAACCAATCATATCTTGGATGATGATAATTGGGATATTTTACAAAAAGAGCTAATGGATACCTTTGAGGATATTTTGTGGCAATACCTATAAAAAATATCAAAGAGAACTGTTGTGATTCTCATCTAGCCTCTTACTCTATTATTGATATGGATTCTCTCGATGGTGTTGGTTCAACCTGTGATAAGGTAATTGAGTGCAAAGATAGATATTATCTTGTTGAAGAGAAGAGTATAACCCTCTCTTTTTTAGATAGTTGCTGTAGGGAACTAAATCTAAAACTAGATGATTATAAATATATGGATAGTGAGGTTCAATATTTAAAGATGAGTGAAGTGATAAGTTTGATTCAACCAATGCACAATGAGACAAAAAGAAGAATCTTATCAGATACTATTGTCAATATGATAAATACATCAGCTAAAAAAGCAAGTAATACCACAGATATTTTAAATAAGAGATTCAATAGTCAAAAGACAGCCAATATGCCCACTTTTTATCTCTACTGTAATAGTGGGAAGCCTATTGATATGATTATTCATCGGCTATTACAGAATTATAAAAAAACAACTTTTATTGAGTGTCTTAAATTAAGAGAGAAACTAGAAGAGGAGTGTTTATGACGCTTGAATTGAAAAATATCGGAATGATTAGAGAGGCTAGTGTTAAGATTGATGGTCTGACGGTTATTGCTGGGGAGAATGATACTGGGAAGAGTACTTTAGGGAAAATTTTATATGGTTTGATTCAATCAATCTCTTGGGCTAGTAATAGTCATCCTCAAGAAGATAGTAATTATAAAAATAAGTTTACAAAACAAATTAATGATATATTTGATAAGCAATTATCTAGTAATGGTGAAATTAAATTCTATTATGAAGGTGTAGACTTTGAGTATAAAATTATACAGAACTCTTGTCGTGATTTTAGTATTAGTCAAAAGTTTGATAACAACTACCCTAAAATAGGAAGACCTCTGCTTATTGAAACACCATTTATTTGGACAATTCATCCACTTCTAAAAACAATTCGAAACCTTAAAGCACATGATGTTGTGAATGATATAGATTTTGAAATAGTGCCAACATTAAAAGATTTATATTTTGCGTTAACAACAAAAAGAAAAGAAGAGCAACCTTTTAGTTTTAATATTGAAGGTATTATCGGTGGCAGGTTTGAAGAAGATAACTTAAGTGGTTTTATTTTTAATAAAGGTGGGGAAAAAATTAAATTAGTTAATACAGCTATGGGAATAAAGTATTTTGGGTTACTTCAAGTACTAGAGAATAATAATTATCTGTATAATGGTCAAGTATTAATACTTGACGAACCCGAAGTACACCTACATCCAAAATGGCAATTAGAGATGGCAAAAGTTATTGTTGAACTTGTTAAAAATGGGGTTAAGATAGTTGTTAATTCTCATAGTCCTTATATGATACAAGCATTAATTAAATATGCTAGAGATGAAAATATAGTTGATAAGAGTAATTTCTATTTAACTAAAAAAAATGATGATTATGCAATAATAAATAATGTAAATGATAAACTAAATAAAATTTTTGAACTTTTAGCCAAACCTATGAATGAGGTTTATGAATAGATGCTTGAAAAAGTATTAATTAAAGGAAAAAAATATTTTATTTTTGACTCTTTGACAAAAGTTAGTGATAATACTTGTTTATGTAAAGAGTTTGAATTAATTGATTTTGATAAAACAAAAAAAATAGTTATCAATGAAGCAAATCAATCTAATAGGTCTTCTTGTGATGGGTTACATTTAAATGATAATGTAAATTTTATTGAATTTAAAAGCTTTAAAAAAGTAAAAGAACAGCAACACACAGAAGATTTAGAGAAAAAAGAGAGACGATTTATATCAAAGGTAGAGACATCTCTATTAGATAAAATAGAATCAAGTATTTGGATTTTTGAGTTTGTTGTGCATCATAAAAATATAGCTTTAACAAAAAATGATAAAACAACCTATTCAAAACTTTATAAAAACTATTATTTAGTAGTTGATATAGATTTAACTGAACAAAATAAAGATAGCTTTATTGCACAATTAAATGGGTTGACTATTCCTACTTCACTATATAATAACTTAATTATAAATGTAAAATCTATTTTAGATGGAATAGAACAAAGTATTAAAATTAAAAAACCTCTTTTGATAGATTGTAAACAACTTAAAGAGATTCTAAAGGAAAAAAATGACTAAAGACAGCTTAACATTTAGCCAAATACTACTAAAACTACAACAATACTGGGCAGAACAGGGATGTAATATAGTTCAACCTTATGACATACCAGCAGGGGCAGGGACATTTCATCCTGCTACACTTTTAAGAAGCTTAGATTCTAAACCGTGGAGTACAGCCTATGTAGCACCAAGTAGAAGACCAACAGATGGAAGATATGGAGAGAATCCAAATAGATTGGGGGCTTATTATCAGTTTCAAGCACTTATCAAACCTAGCCCTGACAATATTCAAGAGCTTTATCTAAACTCTTTGGAGTATTTAGGACTCAATCTACAAGAGCATGATATACGATTTGTAGAGGATAATTGGGAGTCACCAACGCTTGGTGCATGGGGTCTTGGTTGGGAGGTTTGGCTTGATGGAATGGAGGTGACACAGTTTACCTATTTTCAGCAAGTTGGAGGAATTGCTTGTGACCCAGTCGCTGTTGAGATTACTTATGGTACAGAGCGTTTGGCAATGTATCTGCAAGGGGTTGAGAGTGTATTTGATATTGTTTGGAATAAGCAAGGGGATAATATAACTTCGTATGCTGATGTGCATAAAGAGAGTGAGTATGAATTTAGCAAATACCATTTTGAGGTAGCCAATGTAGAGAAGTTGCTCAAAGATTTTGATGATGCTTCGGCTGAGTGTAAATTGTGTTTGGATAATGGATTGCCTCTTCCTGCTTATGACCAATGTATGGTAGCAAGTCATGCATTTAATGTTTTGGATGCACGAAAAGCTATCTCTCAGGCTCAAAGACAGAATTATATTTTGAAGGTTCGTGAACTCTCTATTGGATGTGCAAAGCTTTATAAAGAGCAAGAAATTGAACGAAATGCTCGTGTGAAAGCATAATGAAGATAGAAGAGATATATAATCAACTAGACGCTATTAGCCCTTTTACACTACAAGAAAAATGGGATAACTCTGGTCTGCTCATAGGAGATATGCAAAGAGAAGTTAAGCATATCTCTGTAGCTTTAGATATAGATGTCCATATGCTTGATAATGCAAAAGAGGATACACTGTTTATAGTTCATCACCCTTTAATCTTTTCAGGACTCAAACAATTAAATTTTTCTACCTATCCATCTAATCTATTGGAGATTATGGTTCAAAAAAGATTATCACTTATAGCTATGCACACTAATTTTGATAAAACTCATCTAAATAGATTTGTATTTGAAAATATACTAGGCTTTAAATGTACTTCACAAGATGATTTTATCTGTAAGACTACAGGTTCTTGGTCAAAGGATGAATTGATTAAACTTTTAAAAGAGAAACTAGGTTTAGAAACCTTACGAGTTGTATCTCCTAAAAATAGAATAAACTCAATTGCCTTGACTACAGGTTCAGGTGCTTCACTAATGGATGAGATAGACTCTGATTGTTTTTTGACAGGTGATATAAAGTATCATGATGCAACTAAAGCTATGAGTCAAAATTTAATGATGGTTGATATTGGACATTATGAGAGTGAGAAGTTTTTTGTAGATGTATTACTAAACAAGTTGGAAAATTTATCTCATTTCGCTATAATTTCACAATCAAAAAACCCATTTGAAATAATTTAAGATATTTTTTAACAATAGGTACTACTTAAGATTATTGTAAACTCCCAAAGGATAGAGATTGAACAAACATTTAGAAGAGTTAATAGAACTTTCAAAATTAGATAAATCAATAGATGATTTTACCCCACTTATTGAAGCATCAGCAAAAAAATTAGCACGAAAAACTCAAAAGAGAGATGATATTGCACAAAGAATTTCAGAGATTAATCTGGCAGTAGAAGATGCCACTTCAAAAATTGCTTCTTTTGAAGAGCAAATTAAAGCATTAAATGAACAGTTGATATTAGGTGTCGCTAAAGAAAAAGCTGTCAAAAATGAAAAAGAGATGAAAGCTCTGCAGATGGAAGCAGAATTAGCAAAAGAGAAGCTAAAATTTGCAAATGAAGAGATTGATAAACATAATGAAATTCTTGATAAAAAAGAGAGTGAGTTTGCAGAGGTAAACAAAGAGTTAAAAGTAGCAAATGAAGAGTTAGATAAAATTTCAACTGAAGTTTCAGCTAAGATGGCTTCAATAGAGGAGGATAAATCTAAACTATTTGCAATACGAGAGAAAAAAACTATGGCTATTGACCAGAAAATTTTATCTTTTTATGAAAAAATTCGTGTTTGGGCTAAAAATACAGCTGTTGTACCTGTTAGAAAACAGGCTTGTTATGGTTGTTATATGAAGCTTAATGATAGTGCTTATGCAGAAGTAATTAAATCTGAAGATATTTGTACTTGTCATCATTGTGGACGGATTGTGTTTATTGAGCCTCAAACGGCTAATGTAGAAGCGTAATTAGGACTTTTGTTTGGATAAGATTTTTTTTATCCTCTATAGTGTTATCATTAGTTTGATATATGCTATAGCTCTTCCTTTTCTGTTTTATTTCTCAAAAAAGAGGATAAAATATAGAGATTCTATCCCTGCACGATTTTTTCTTAAAAACAATCCCCCACTTAAACCAAATGGTATATGGTTTCACTCTTGTAGTTTTGGTGAAGCTAGAGCAATATATCCACTATTAGATGAGTTACCAAATGAGTTATTGAGATTGAGCAGCACCACACAAACAGGATATGAGGCTATTATCAAAAAACAGCCCAATCAGAGTCGTTATCTACCTTTTGAACCACTACTTTTTTCTTGGCTCAAATCTCAAAAAGTTTTGGTAGTAATGGAAGCAGAATTTTGGTATTTACTATTTGCATTGGCAAAAAAAAGAGGAGCTAAAACTTTGCTAATTAATGCTAGAATGAGCGATAGGTCATTTCATAAATATCAAAGATTATCATGGTTATATAAAATGATATTTGCTTATATAGATGAAGTGTATGCTCAAAGTGAGGTAGATAGAGATAGGTTAGAGATATTAGGAGCAAAAAATATTAAGGTAATTGGTAATATAAAATTGGGATATATCCCAAAAGCAACCAAACAGTTATCCAAACCAAAAGCTTTACTAATATGTGGAGCTAGTACGCATGAGGGCGAAGAAGAGCTAATACTTGATGCTTTTGTTAAACTAAAAAAGCAAGAACCAACAGCTCGTTTGGTAATTGTACCAAGACACCCTGAAAGATTTAAAAAAGTATCTATAATGGTATCTCAAATTGCCTCTACAAATCACTATAGTTGGCATAACTATTCAGTTAATGAAGCATTTAATTCTGATATAGTAGTGGCTGATATTCTTGGTGAATTAGTTAATATATATGCTATTAGTGATATAGTTATATTAGGTGGTGCTTTTGTACCTATGGGTGGACATAATGCTGCTGAAGTTGCACAGTTTGGATGTAAAATCATTTCAGGTAAATATTACTTCAACCAACGAGATATTTTTAGTATGATAGAGGGTATAACTATCGTGACTAGAGAAAATTTAGCAAAACAACTACAACAATATACTTTGTTAAAACCGTCAAAAATTATACACAGAACTAATATCAAATCAATATTAGAATCAATCAAAAGAGAGTTATAAAATGCAAAAAGCCTATAAATTACTGGCACTTCAAGAAGAGATTTCAAATAAAAAAGCCAAAGAGTTAATAGACAGAGGGTTGGTATATGTTTTGGATAGAAAAGTCAAAATAGCAAGAGCAGATATGCCTGATAATACTCGTTTCAGAGTAGAAACTATTGAAAAAGTAAATATTATTTACCAAGATGAAAATATAGTAGCAATAAACAAACCAGCCCTTTTAGATAGCTATGAGTTGGCTGATGCAATAGAAGAAGATGAGACAAAACTAATACATAGACTTGACCGTGATACTTCTGGAGTACTGCTATTAGCAAGAAATAATGAGTTTCTACAAAATGCTATCCAAGCATTTAAATCAAGAAAGGTCAAAAAACGATATGTAGCATGGATAGAGGGTGTATTCTATGAAGAGACGACTATAGATGCACCTATTGCTACACATAAACAAGGGGGAAAAGCTTTTTCTCAGATAAATGAAAAACGAGGACGACCTGCTGTTACAGTTGTAAGACCAATAGAAATACAAGGTAAAAAATCAAAAGTAGAGATAGAGATTATGACAGGTCGAACACACCAAATTCGTGTGCATCTCTCTAGTATAGGTCACCCTATTGTAGGAGATGAGAGATATGGTTCTGTAACTCGTTCCAAACGAATTTTGCTTCATGCCAAAGCTATTTCACTTTTGGGATATGCTTTTGAAGCCAAAGAGCCTAAAGATATACTCAGATATAAATAAGTTCATATTTATATTTTAGTGTATAGCTCTTCTGTAGAGTGGCATAACTTTAGGTATTAGTTTTCTAATAGTTGCTATACGGTTAGCAGGTGCTGGGTGAGTTGATAGATATTCTGGTGGAGTTTGTCCACTTCTTGCGAATTTATTCCAAAAACTCAATGCTGCATTCGGATTATATCCTGCTTTTGCCATTAGAACTAATCCTATGTGGTCAGCCTCATACTCTTGTGTCCGTGAGTGTGGTAATGTAACACCCAATTGTGTACCAATTCCAAATGCTTCCATAACCATAGCCGTATTTTGTGGATTTCCTCGACCTGCCATAACAGTTTGTAAAACTTCTCCACCTGTTTGAGCTAAAATTCCTCGACTCATTCTCTCTGCTCCATGTCTAGCTAATGCATGTCCTATCTCATGACCCATTACGGCTGCTAACTCTGCATCATTGGCAATATATTTAAAAAGCCCTGTATAAACAAAAACTTTACCACCTGGAAGACAAAAGGCATTTGCCTCTTTGTTATTATCTATAACAAAAAATTCCCATTTATAATTTTTTTGACCTGTAACATTAGCTATTCTCCTGCCTACTCGTCTAACCATAGCATTTTTTTGTGGGTCTCTACTTACTCTTTGTTTGGATAATATCTCTTTCTCACTTTGCAAACCTAATTGTATCTCTTGTGCTTGGTCAACCATTATAAGCTGACTTCGTCCTGTAATAGGGGCTTTAATACATCCTATGAATAAAAGTGCTAAAATAACACTCAAGATTATCTTTTTGATTAATTTCATTATAACTCCTAGTTGAAATATTGAGATTATTATATCTAAGATAAATAAAAAACTTAGGATTAGAAGTGTTTAATATAGTATTAGTAGAACCACAAATACCACCAAATACAGGTACAATTGGACGGCTTTGTGTAAATTTGGATGCGAGGCTACATTTAGTCAAACCTTTAGGATTTGATATAGATGACAAAGCAGTTACTAGAGCAGGACTTGATTATTGGAAAGAGTTGGATTTGATAGTTTGGGAAAATTTTGATGAATTTTTAGAAGCTCATCCTATCAATGAACAGACTCATTTAGCTACAACGAAAACAGATAAATTATACTTTGAAGCAAACTTTAACAAAGGTGATTATATCTTATTTGGTTCTGAAACAAAAGGATTGAGGGAAGATATACTACTAGACAATAGTGATAAATGTATTACCATTCCTATGGGGACTAAGGGGCGTAGCCTCAATTTAGGTATTAGTGTAGGTATTATAACTTATGAAGCATTGCGTCAAAATTATGATGGTTTCGAGAAAATAACTATCCCAAATAGATTAATGGAGTCTAAATGAGTATAGGAGATATTATCTATATAATAGTAGCTATTCTATTTGCTATCATGACATTTGCTATAATCCGTGGTAATTTTCAACGAAAATTTGACAATAATGGAAATAGATTAGATTTAGAGGATAAAGATAAGTGACTCTTTATGCAAACATTTTTTTGAATGCTTTAAGTAAAGTAGCCAAAATACCTTTTGGTTTTATGAGTTCAGAGATAAAAGTATCATAAGTTGTCTCTTTCTCTTCTAAAAATCCTTCTAGGTACTCAGTAGAGGATTTCATCCCATATCTCTTTTCTATTTTAAGCATAACTTCATATAAATCTTCTGCAACCTCAATTACATAATCAGGTGCTGCTCTTCTAAATGCAGTCAATGAGATAATATTACCTTTTTTATCAAATTTGGGTTCAAGCTCAGCTATAACCCAATAGTATCTTCCATCTTTCGCAAGATTTTTTATAATACCCGATACTGCTCTACCTGATAATAATCTTTTCCATATCAAAGAAAATACAGCTTTTGGCATATCTGGATGTCTTACAATATTATGTGGTACTCCTATTAGTTCATCTTCACTATAGCCTGATATATCACAGAAATTTTTATTTACAAAAGTTATTTTACCTTTTAAATTTGTTTTACTGACTATAAATTTTTTTTTGCTAAATTCTATCTCTTCATCTAATACAATTGGTCTATATATCATATTAAACCCTTTATCAATATATTTATTATATTTTATTAAAATATATTTAAAAGTATGCTTATTTTATTGATAGATATTTAAAAATGTTAAAAAAAATAGATAGATACCCATTATGGGGGTATCTAATTGGAGATTATTTTCGTTTTTTACCTGCAATCATGAGTCTAAGAGCATTAAGTTTAATAAATCCTTCTGCATCACTTTGGTCATATACATCATCCTCTTCAAATGTGGAGTGTGCTTGAGAGAATAGTGATTTAGCAGACTCTCTTCCTACAACCATTACACTACCTTTATATAATTTGAGTCGTACTGTACCCTCAACTGCTTCTTGAGTTTTATCAATAGCCGCTTGGAGCATCTCTCTCTCTGGTGACCACCAATAACCGTTATAAATTAAACTAGCATATTTTGGCATAAGCTCATCTTTAAGGTGAGCCTCTTCTCTATCTAGTGTAATAGATTCAATTGCTCGGTGAGCTTTGAGCATAATAGTTCCACCTGGAGTTTCATAACAACCTCTAGCTTTCATACCTACATATCTATTTTCCACAATATCAATTCTACCAATACCATGTTTATTCCCATACTCATTAAGTTTTGTAAGAATTGTTGCTGGAGTCATATCTTCACCATTAATAGCTATTGGGTCACCATTTTTATACTCAATTGTGATATATTCTGCTTCATCAGGTGCATCTTCTGGTGAATTTGTCCATAACCACATATCTTTATCAGGCTCTTTACTTGGGTCTTCTAGTACTAATCCCTCATATGAAATGTGTAGTAGATTTGCATCCATTGAGTATGGTGACTCTTGACCTTGTTTTTTCTTTACAATATCAATACCATGCTCTTTTGCATACTCTAAAAGCTTTTCACGAGAGTTTAAATCCCACTCTCTCCAAGGAGCTATAACTGTTATATCTCCATCTAGCCCAAGGTATCCAAGTTCAAATCTAACTTGGTCATTTCCTTTTCCTGTAGCACCATGACTAACTGCATCTGCATCTGTTTGATGTGCAATCTCTATCTGTTTTTTTGCAATAAGTGGTCTAGCAATAGATGTACCCAATAGATATTCACCCTCATAAATTGCATTTGCTCTAAACATAGGAAACACAAAATCTTTTACAAACTCTTCTCTAAGGTCAAGAATAAATATATTTTCAGGTTTAATCCCCATATCCAACGCTTTAACTCTTGCTGGTTCGACCTCTTCACCTTGTCCAAGGTCTGCTGTGAATGTTACCACTTCACAATTATATTCATCTTGAAGCCATTTCAAAATAATACTTGTATCAAGTCCCCCAGAATAAGCTAATACTACTTTTTTTACTTCTTTTTTTGCCATACTATATGCCTTTTAAATTTTTGCGAATTCTAGCATAGATTTCTTGATAGGTTAATTGTGATGATTTATACACTCAAACCTATTATTATTATCTATAACCCTAGCAAAAACACTCAATTCCAAATCAAGACCTTTGGCTACTTGTTGAATATCATATAACTTATTAGAACAAAAACCTATCAACATCTCATACTCCTCTCCACTACTACCTACCTCATCACTTATATCTATTAATGGTTCAAACCCTATGTTATTATAATCCAAAAGTTTATTAGTGTCACAATATAACCCATCACTAATATCCATACCTACAGATAAATATGGTCGAGATTGTTCTATGAATTCAGCTCTAAGTGTAGGCTCTATAAATCTTGAACTATCTAAAACTTTTTCCCCACACAGTAATCTATTTAAATCTCTTTTACTATTACCTAAAAGTCCTGTATATGCCAATAAATCACCCTCTTTTAGACCTTTTCGAGTCAAAGGGTTATCTGATTTGGAGATAATAGTGATACTAAAATCAAGTCGTTCACCTGCAATAGTATCACCTCCTATAATCTCACATCCAAACTCATTAGCTGTTTGATTTATAGAAGCTATTATCTCATCTATATTATCTTTGGTTATCTCTTTGGGAAGAGAAAGTGTTACCAAAGCATACATAGGTTTTGCATTCATAGCAACTGCATCAGAAATATTTATTAACATTGCTTTTCTAGCTATTTGGGTTAGAGTCATCCAATTCCTTTTAAAATGGACATTTTCAAAAAAAGCATCCATACTGTAAATGTACTCACCAACTATTGCACCATCATCACCGATATAATGAGAGCTTAACTTATTTATCAAATAATCTTCTCTATTCAATCTATCTCCTACTTATTGTGGAAAAATTGTAACATAAGATGTTTCATTAAAGCTTACAACAATATTATTAAAGTTTCTTATACTTGCTTAGGATATAATCTAAGCAAATTCTTATTTAATAAAGGACATGGCAGTATGGATGTTAAAATCTACGAATATGATGCTGTAATTGTTGGTGCAGGTTTAGCTGGTTTAGCAGCGGCCAAAGAGCTAACAGAAGCAGGGAAGAAAACAGCAGTAATTACAAAGCTTCACCCACTTAGAAGCCACTCAGGTGCAGCTCAAGGTGGAATTAATGCAGCACTTGGTGCAGAGGATTCTACAGAACTTCATGAGTTTGATACTGTAAAAGGTAGTGACTATTTAGCCGACCAAGATTGTGTTGAACTTATGTGTACAAAAGCACCTGAGACTATCAGATGGTTAGAACATATGGGTGCACCATTTTCACGAGATGAAAAGGGAGATATTGCTATTCGTCCTTTTGGTGGACAGTCAAAACCTAGAGCATGTTATGCAAAAGATAGAACTGGTCTTTCTGTACTTCAAGCAATATATGAACAAGCATTTAGAGCAGGAATTGAGGTTTTTGATGAGTGGTATGTAGCTGATTTGCTTTATAAAGATGGTAAAGTATCAGGTGTATCAGCTTATGATATAAGAAACTCACAACCAGCTATTTTTAATGCAAAAGTAACACTTTTTGCTACAGGTGGACATGGTAGAGCTTTTAGATTTAATTCAAATGCTCATGCCAATACAGGTGACTCACTATCTATCGTAGCAAGACATGGATTACCACTAGAAGATATGGAGTTCGTACAGTTTCATCCAAGTGGACTTGGTGGAAGTGGTATTTTAATATCTGAAGCAGCTAGAGGTGAAGGTGGACGACTATTTAATAGCGAGGGTGAGCGATTTATGAGTAAATATGCACCAAATGCTATGGAACTAGCATCAAGAGATGTTGTCAGTCGTGCTATTATGGAAGAGGTTAGACAAGGTAGAGGTGTTGGTAAAGAGGGACAAGCTGTTAATATTGACTTAACTCACTTAGACCCTAAAATTATCTTAACTAGACTACCAGAACTTCGAGAGTTAGCAATAGCATTCCAAGGTCAAGATATGCTAAAAGAGCCTATTCATATATCTGCAACTGCTCACTACTCAATGGGTGGAATTCCTGCAAATATCAACTGTCAGGTTCGTAAAAATACAAAAGAGCTAGTAGAAGGTTTCTATGCTGCTGGTGAGTGTAGTTGTGTATCTGTCCATGGAGCAAATAGACTTGGAGCTAACTCTCTATTAGAGGCTACATTCTTTGGACGACATGCAGGACAAAATATGGTAAAACAATTAAATGAGGGAATTGAGCTTAGACCTGCAAGTGTAGAAGATGCCCAACCAATGCTTGATGAACTAAATAGAGTCAAAAGAGGAAATGGAAAAGAGAAAGTAGCAGAGCTTAGAATAGAGCTTCAAAATGGTATGACTGCAAATGCTGGTGTATTTAGAACTAAAGAGTCACTAGAGAAACAGATAAAAATTATTGATGATTTATTAGTTAGATATAAAGATATACGAATTGATGATAAATCAAATACATTTAATACTGATTTACAAGAGGGATTAGAACTTGGTCATATGTTAGAATTCTCTAAATTTATTGTTGTTGGTGCATTGAAGAGAGAAGAGAGCCGTGGAGCTCACTATAGAGAAGATTTCCCAACAAGAAATGATGAAAAGTATCTAAAACATACATATGCATATATGGACAAAGATTTTAATATCACAACAGAATGGGGTGATGTAGTGCTTGGTAAATTCGAGCCAATGGAAAGAAAATATTAAGGAGGTCATAATGAGTGATAGACGAAAAGTAAAAATAAAAGCGTTTAGATTTAACGCTGAAACTGACTATCTACCATATACTAAAGAGTATGAGATGGAGGTAGGCAAAGATGAGTTAGTTCTTGACCTTATGAATAGAATTAAGTGGGAACATGATGGGTCATTCTCTTATCGTCGTTCTTGTAGGCATGGGATTTGTGGGGCATGTGGTATTAAAGTTAATGGAAAACCAGTTCTAGCATGTAAACAGAATGCAATAGAACTACTAGACCTATTTAATAATGATATTACACTTGAACCTCAAAGTAAAAAAAGAGCTGTCAAAGATATGATTATTGATAAAAGTGATTTCTGGGAAAAACATGAAGCTGTTAAACCTTATGTAGTAGCTGATATTGACCCAGAACCAAAGCACGAGACAAAACAATCTATAACTCAATTCAATGCACTGCTAGATTCTGATTTATGTATCCAATGTGGAGCATGTCACTATGCTTGTCCTGCACTAGAAGTTAATCCTGATTATTTAGGACCTGCAGCATTAAATGCAGCATTTAGATTTAGTATTGATACCAGAGATAATGCTAGTATAGATAGACTAGAACTTACTTCTAAAGCTGGAGTAGGTGTTTGGGATTGTGTGAAATGTTTTGAGTGTGCAGAAGCATGTCCAAAAGAGATTAATCCAATAGAGAAAATTACCAAACTTCACAATATGCAGTTTGAGCAAAAAGTAGCCAAACGAAATATAGCAACCAAACATGCTGAAGGTTTTGTAAGAAGTATCAAAAAACATGGTTTCCTAGATGAAGCTGATATTGTGGTATATTCAGAGGGATATTTAGGTATGTATAAACATATGAAAACAGCTATGAAAATGATAAAGGCAGGTAAAATCCATTGGGATGATGCTCTTCCATGGGTTGATAATGTACCAAAATCCAAAAACTTAGATGAAATTCAAAAATTAATTGATATTTCAATGACCAATAAGCTATTATAAGGAGAAAAGATGAGTCAATTACACTACGCACTGTTTACAGGTTGTACAGCAAAACAATCAACACCTGAACTATTATCATCTACTCTAGCAGTAGCTGATAAGTTAGGAATTAAAATTACTATACTAGAAGAAGCAAGTTGTTGTGGTGCTTCACATTTACAAGATTTTGACGAGTTTTTAGCACATGTACTAAATGCTAGAAATATCTGTTATGCAGAAAAATTAGGTCTAACTATGATTACTATATGTAATACATGTCAACTCAACTCTGCAATGACTAAACATGCCCTAGATACAAACCCAGAACTAAAAGCTAGAGTAAATGAAAAATTAGCTGAAGTTGGATTAGAGTACAAAGGAACAAGCCAAGTCAAACATTTCTTATACTGTCTAATAGATGAATATGGATTAGATAATATCAAAGACAGAGTCAAAACCCCATTAAGTAATTTTAATATTGCACCATTTTATGGATGTCATAATATAAGACCAAGTGAACTTCATAATAGTAGTAATGGTGGAGAGAACCCATATACACCAACTTCTCTTGATAAATTAATTGATGCCTTAGATGGTCACCCAGTTGATTATGAGAGTAAAAATAAATGTTGTGGTTTCCATGTTGAACTTCAAGCCAATCATACATCAGAAGTTTTAACAGGTAATGCCTTATTGGATGCAGTTGATAATAATGCTGATATGGTAGTAACTCCATGTCCACTATGTCACCTAAAAATGGATACATATCAAGATGATGTGAGCAAAGTAATGGGTAGAGATGTAGAGATACCAGTTTTACATATGCCTCAAATGGTAGCACTAGCTCTTGGATGTACAGAGAAAGAGATAGGATTAGACTATCATGTACAAACAGCTTCTCAAATTTTTGCTGAAGCTAATCTATAATTAAATCTATCTAAATACCCAAATAGATAAATATTTGGGATTTAGTCCTACTTATTATACATATCTTTTATCTTATTCACTCATGATTTAGTATAAGCAGCATAATATGTACTTCCATCAGAGAATGAGTTAACAGTAAGTTTAGAAAATTCATTAAGATAACTCCAAAAATCTTCTAATATCTCTTCATCTACATTTTTGACCTCTTGAAGTGCTTCTCTAATAGTTCCTAACCACTCTATTCGTGCTTTTTCAGTAATAGAGAAATCATCATGAATTCTTATCATAAATTCATTTAAGTCCATTCCTTGTGCTTCATCTTCATAAAATTTTGGACCACCACATATTTGTATAAAAAATTTGGTATTTTTTATTTTAATCTTCTCAAACTCATCTTCATCTTGTGGAAAAAAATGTGCTATTTCACTTTCATAAATCTTGTCATAAAAATTAAACATTAGTTTACGCATTCCATCTTCACCACCGATAGCTTTGTAAAACCTCTCATTTGGGTTTGTGAAATGTACCTCTTCACCTTTTTTTACAGGGGTTATATCCATTGACATCAAGCATCCTTATAGTAATATTTATATCTATTATAATGAATATTATATTTAAAATCTATACTTTATTCCAATAGAAGTAAATTAAATTGCTATATGTATCAATTTGTATTTATTTTAGGATTTTTATCCCTATTTTTATTTAAAAGGGAGCTATAATCATGAGAATTAGTTTTTTGAAAGCTCTACTAAGTTTGATTATGATGATTTCAATCGTACTAAACCTCTACGATTTTTTTAAGAAGTATATTTAAATAAACCCCATAATATAGAGATACTAATAAGAAAAATTACGATTTTTTTTTAAAAAAGTTTTAAGATTATTAAATATAAAAAAATACAAAAAACTATAATTCTCTGATATTTATAGTATAAAAATAGATTATAATATTCTATGTTTCAAATAGAGTTTTTTTTGAAAAATGAGCTAAAAAGTAACCAAATACTAAAGAAAAAAATTATACTATTTAGTTAACTACATTTAGTGAGGGCAGAAATGAAACAAAAATTTATGAAAGATTTACAGATTATATATAATGAGTTGCAAAAAAGACAGCAAGAACTAAATAACTATTATGCTCTTTTGGAGGGAGAGCATCCCGAAGCCAAAATAGTTGTAGAGAATTTTTTAAATCTTTTAGGATTACCAGTCAATAGTGATACAACTATGGCTTCGTTAACACGAATTGTTAATCTAAGAGAAGATGCATTAGAACAGATACTTCAAAAAGAGGGATTGAGTGAAGATGAGATTATCGCCAAAAAAGAGATTGCTTATCAATTCGTTAAAGATATGTATCTGCAAAGGCATGAGTATTTTATCGCATGGATAGAGATTGAAAATCTCTTGACACCTTTTTATCAAGCACTATTAGAGGGAGTTCATAATATTGGAGAGTCATTAAGTAATTGGCAATCTAAATGGATGAGCTTTATTATAAATGGAGTTAATAGAGATTTACTCCAAGAATTTAATGGTGATGAAAAAGCTATATTAAAAATGCTTCAAGATGAGGGGTTACTTGATTTAGACCCAAATGGAAATGTGGGAGATAGATGTTATTCTGTTTTGAAAAAAGATAAAAACAAACACTATAGAAGTATCGCATATTCCAATGCTTTTAAAGATGAGGTATGTGAATTAGTTTCTATAATAGAAGATTGCATTGAGGCATTAAGCATTGAAAAAGATAATGTATTTAATCAAAAAGATGAGTGGATACGCTACTTTGTAGCACTCAAAAAAGCTTTTTCAGGAACAGAGCCTAAAAAATTAATAGGCTATTGGGCAAATGTAGATAGAGCATGGATGAAAATAACTACCCCTTTGCAAGTGGGACATCCATTAGAGTATTATGAAGACCATTTTAGAAATAGTGTTGCTTTGGAGTGGGATTTACGGATTGTAAACCCCCAATTAGATAATACTTCTATAATTCGTGAAAATATCAAAAGCTTTTCATCTAAACTAGCTCAAGATATTAATGGTAAAGCCGTAGATATTATAGAAAAAAATCTAATGCAAATAGATGAAACACAACTCTATATAGGTCAACCCATTCTTTTTTATGGAGCAGAATTTAATGGTCTCTTTTCAGCACAGGTTGTGCCTAATGATGAGCAGGTATCCCAAGAGTTGGGGAAAAAGATTTTTGCTTATGCCGATTTTGTCATGGAGAGTAAAAAAGCAAAACCTATAATGAAACTTAGCGTAGAAACACTTGGATTGAATTTTGTCAAAAAACAAAAAAATCTTATAGAGACTAATCCTACTTTATGGCAAGAGATATATAATATATCAACTATTGGTCATGAGTTTGGACATATTCTTTGGATTGATAGTGATACTGAGATAGTAATGAATAGTAGTGGAGAGTTTAAAAATATAGAAGAGTTTAAAGCTACTGCTGGTGGGTTAATGGCATTTTTTAATAATGAGAAGAATTCTTTGAAAAATCATATAATTGATGATTTAGTTAGTCGTGCTATTGGGTTAATGGCATGGAGAGAGGTTGGGGAGGTTTTACCATATTATTGTGAGGGTTTAATACATTTAGATATTTTATTTAGTTCTAGTGTTATTAGTTATGATGGTGGAATAAAAATTCATTATGAACACTATAATGAGATGAAAAGAGTTTATCAAAATAGTTATAAATATTTAGCTCAAAACTATATAGATAGATTAGATGCTGATGTTTATTTATCCAAATATATCAAAAGAGTTAATGGTATATATCTACCTAAAAGAGATACTGTTTTAAAGTTTGTTGAAAAATATTATAGTAGATATAAAGAGATTGGACAACAGATTTATACTCTATAATAGCAATGCAGTGTGGGTTAATAACAGGTTCTCTAACCCACAAAATTATTTCATTTGCAAAAATATTCCAATCATCAAAGATAATAAAATTGTAATAGAAATAACTAAAATGTTATAAAGCCTTGGGGATAACTCTTTTTTAATAGCTATCCACTCCACTATTTTCATAGCAGGAAATGCCATAAACATAAGCATTACTACACTAAAAATTAGAGTCATTACTATTGATTTCATCTTCTATATCCCATAATATTTATGTATGAAATCACTATCTATTTTAGTAGATATAGGTAGTTTAACTAACTCTGTACCATTATCATCAGAGATAATGAGTTGATTGGATACTATTTTAAGATGTTTTATACCCCACTCTTTTTCCAAGAACTCTATACGATGAAATACTTCTCTATTATTTGGCTTTTCTTTAAAATTAGAGTCTATTTTACTCATAATCTCCAAACCACCAAATCTCTTTTCTAAATAATATGGTGAGTATCTCTTTATACTCTTATAGATAGGTGCTTTAGATACAGGTTTTGACTCGATAAAAGCATTGATTGCCAAAAAAGCAAATCCTAAACCAAGTGCAATAACTAAATATTTTTTCATTATCTTCCCTTTTTTATAATTATAGATATTTTTGTAATTTATATTGTTGATATTTATCAACTATTGCTATTTATTAATTTGATACTATACCAAAATTTCTATAGGAGAAACTATTATGGCAAAATTTTTAGAATTAGAAGGTGGCTATCTATTTATAGCTTTTGTAATTTTGGCAGTAACACTTTTTGTAAGTACACGACCATTCATGTCCAAAGGAGCATTAAAAAAAGGAATGTTTTGGGTAAGTTTAGTTTTGGCATTTTTTATTGGGTTACATTTCAAAATTACAACTGATAGAATGAATGAGGTTAAAACTGCATTTAATGAAGGGAAAACTATAATATGTGAAAGTCGTGCAACTAGAAAAGTAGCTCAATCAGTTGATATTAATAAAAATAGAGAGTGGAGATTAGAAGGAGATATTTTTGTCTCACCAAACTACTCAAGACCATTTCATACAGCTCGATGTTTGGTAAAATAAATAAATTTTAAGATATAGCAGGAATTTCCAACGAAATAGAGTCTTTTTTGCAATGTATATTAATATAATTATCCATTGCAATACTCTTTATCTCTTTATCGTTTTCTTTTTCTTTTTTATTAGTTTGAAATATAAATAAGATTATAGGATATTTTTTACCATTAACTATAATGAGTTCACCAATTTTTATTTTGATATTAATAATAATCTCACTAGCAGATTTCATAGTCTCAAAAATCTTACGAATTAGAAAAGAGAAGTTGTTTTGATGAATATATAGTTTTGGTAAATCATAATCTGTTATCAATTTTAGCTTACCATTATATTGCATCTTGAATAGTTCAATATTAGCTTCAAATAGCAAATTTATATCTGTTTGACTATAACCCTCTAAGTTAACTCTACTATTTATCTTTGGCATAGGTTTATTGTATAAATGTATAGCTATCTCTTCTTCATTTTCATACAATACATTAATAGCATAAAATTCAAAATATCCAAAAGATAAATCAATTAAAGTCTTTTTATATCCAAAACTTTTTGGTGCATACGAGAGTGTTACATCAAAAAGTTTTTTTCGAGTACATGACCCCATAAGCATCTCTGCACTAGAATTTAAATATACAATCTTACCTTTGGAGTTAAAAAGTACAAAAGGGTTTGCATCATACTCTATAAAAAAATTAAAGTTAGTCGATACCGAGTTCATAAATTTTTTTCCTTAATGTATTTCTATTTAATCCAAGTACTGTTGACAATCTAAGCTGTGATTTAAACTTAACTAAACCAGCTTCAATTAGGGGTTTTTCAAATAATGGCAGATATTCTCTATAGGCATTATTGCCATTAATATTTTTATATAGATAATTAAATAGTATTTTTTCTATATCTTTTTGAGTTAAATTATTTAATGTTAGTTTTTTATATATAGAGGCTTTGAGTGATTTAATATTATCAGATAAGTCTATATCTCTATACTCTATCTCTATATCATCAAGTGAAAACTCTCTTTTCATAATATTAGCAAAATAATCTGTTAATATTTTTATATCTTCATCTCTCTCTCGAAGTGGGGGAATATGATATATAAATGCAAACTTATTTTCAATAGCAACACTATTTGTAATCTTGTTAGCAATAGCAATAACTCGTTTATTTTCAAAATTTAGTATCTCTGGATTAACTACTGCTTCAAAGTTATATATAATAACCTCATCATAACTATCTAAAGCTTTTAACATCTCCTCCTCATTATTGGCATCAATAAATTTAGAGTTAGGGAATAACATCCTGACTAAGCTTTTTTTACCAGTATGTGGTTCACCTATAACCATCACAGATACAAAAAGTGACTTACTTATAGTCAAGCCTTTAATAATATTATTAATTTGTGCAGAATTGCTTAAAAATTGAACAGGTTTCATCTTTGAATTATACTATTTTTTACTTATAAAATCTGTATAAAGAGTTTAATATTATAATTTGAAGTTATTTAAACACTCTTCCCTGCTCTAATTCCACTCACCCAAGCAAAATGTAAATTAAATCCTCCTCGGTCTGCGTCCACATCTAAAACTTCTCCTGTTAAATATAATCCTTTTTGAATTTTTGATTCCATTGTTTTAGGATTAATATCACTAGTATCTATACCTCCTGTTGCTACCTCACACCCTTTATATCCTCTACTACCATTTACTATAAATTCAAAAGCCTTGATATTCTCTACAATTTTAGATATATTCGTTATATTAATATTTTGTTCTAAAAGTTTCTCATATCCTAAAGATTTTATTATTATATAAATAAGTTTTTTATTTATAAATCCTTGCAACCAAATATCTATGGGCTTTATGCTATCTTTTCTCAAACTTTTTTTCATAATAGCAATAAGTTGTTCACGACTCATTTTAGGTAATAAATCTATCTCTAACTTAACAAAAGAGGATCTAAATAACTCTTCTAAAACGAAACGACTAATATCCAAAATAGCTAGTCCAGAGATACCATAAGATGTGAAAAGTACATCACCTTTTTTTTCTATTTTTTTATCTTTTTTATATAGTCTAACTTTACTATCAATTCTAACTCCTGCCAAAGCCTTGAAATTAGGCATAGATGAGGTTAATTGAACCAAAGAAGGAAAACTATCAATCCTTTTATGTCCAAACTTTTTAGCAAAAAATATCCCATCATCTACTCCACCTAATTGAGGAGCTGATTGGTGACCTGTAGATATAATTAAATTTTTACTAATAGCTTTGCCTTTTGTATGTCTAATAGTATATATAGATTTATTATAATTTATATCTTCTACATTAGCTTCACATAAAATTTTGACTCCAAGTTGTTCACACTCATAAGATAAAATATCCACTACACTAGAAGCCTGAAGAGACATAGGAAAAACTCTACCCTCTTTTGCTTCAATCAGTTCTAATCCAATAGACTTAAAAAACTGTTTGATAGATTGATAGTTATAACTCTCCAAAACAGATCTAATAAACTTTTGATTTTTTGAATGAAATCTCTCTAAAGTCGGACGAATATTAGTTATATTACATTTTCCATTACCTGTAGCTAAAAGTTTTTTGCCTATTTTATTATTTTTTTCTAATATTAAGACTCTTTTACCTCTTTTAGCAGATACTATAGCAGATATTAATCCACTAGCACCTGCTCCTACTATCACTATATCATATAGTATCATTATGGATGAAAGGGTTTAACTATAATTTTTTTCATATGTTTTCTTTTTTTCTTTCTATTTTTTTTTCTCTTTTTATTATGTTTTTTTAATATATTTTTAAGTTTATAAACATTTTTTTGACTCTCTTGAATAACTCTATTTTCTAATTTTTTAACTTTATTATCTTTTGCAAAAATATTTAATGATATTAACATAATAATAACTAAGGTAGATATAAATTTAAATATTACGGTTTTCATAAAAAATAACTCCTTGCTTTAAAGTATTTTAACATAATATATTTAATAATAATATTATTTATAAAAATAAAATAAAAAATATTAGGAATTTTTATAAAAGGAATAGATGATTAGATATTTCTTAATATTCTTTTTTGTTTTAAGCTTTACAATAGGGAAAACTATTTATAATTTCTAATGCGTTAATTTTCTGCATATAAATACATAGGAGAATGTTATGACATTAAAAGATACACTTAGATTATCATTAGTAGTTACTGCTGTAATGATTACAGTAAATGCTGCATCAGCAATTGATGGAGATGATCTTCCACCAGCAAGACCAGGACAATGCTTTACAAAAGCTTTTTTTCCTGCTAAATATACTACAACTACAGAGAGAGTATTAGCTAGTGAACCTAGTGAAAAAGTAGAAGTAATTCCAGCAAAATATGGTTGGACAACTGAAAAAATTAAAATTAGTGATGGTACAGAAAGAGTTATAACTGCACCTGCCAGATTTAAAACTGTTTATGAAAAAGTATTGGTTAAACCTGCACAACAAACATGGAGAACTAGTCTTAGTCCTAATGCACCAGAAGCTTCTAATACATGTATTCAATCTGCAAGTGCTGCAGGGATGAATATAAGTGGGGCAACTCCAGGTACTTGTTATTATGAACATTATATTCCAGAGAAATATGGAACAACTACTCAAAAAGTTTTAGCTGCTGAAGCTAGTGAAAGAGTTGTTTCTGTCCCTGCTAAATATAGAACTGTTACTAAAAAAATTCTTGTATCTCAAGGTACAGAAAGGCTTATTAAATCTCCTGTTCAATATAAAACAGTAAGACAAAAAGTTCAAATTGCTCCTGCAAGAACAGAGTGGAAAAAAACTAGATGTCAAGATAGAGGTTGTAATCAATCAGAAGTTGTATGTTTGGTAGAAATTCCAGCTACATATAAAACTGTAACAAAAAGAGTTGTTGCTAAACCTGCTATGACTAGAAAAGTTACTACTCCACCTGTATATAAAACTGTACAAATTCAAGAGTTGGTTGAACCAGCATCAACTAAAACTATACCAATTCCTGCTAGATATAAAACTGTAACACAGAGAAAAAAAATAGCTGATGGTAAATACTTTTGGTCAGATGCAAGTCGTAAAAATGCAAGAACTAGAGCTACAAACCAATGTAATAAAATTTGTTTAACAGCAGTACCTGCACAATATAATAAAGTTGCAAAACAGGTTGTTGCAAAACCTGCTATGACTAGAAAAGTAAGAACACCTGCTAGATATACAACAGTAAGAATTAAAAAACTTATTCAACCAGCAAGTGAAAGAAGAATTGCAATTCCTGCTACATATAAAACTATAACCAAAAAGAAAAAAATTGCAGAAGGTTATGCTAAATGGGTTCCAATTGTTTGTCAATCTAGTATAAATAGTACAATGATTACACAAGTTCAACGAGCATTAAAAGCAAAAGGTTTCTACAATGGACCAATTGATGGTATCTGGGGAGCTGCTTCAAGAAGTGCTACTAGAGCTTATCAAAAAGCTAAAGGTTTACCAGTTGCTGGTCTATCTATGGCTACAATGCAATCTTTAGGTATCTATTAATAGATATAATAATATAGTAGTATCCTCATATTGAGGATACCACCTATATAATAAAATTTATATTTTAGTTAACTCATTTTTCAACTTATCTTAAACTTCAACTCAATATACTTGACAAAATAATTTTATAGGCTAAATTGATAGCTAATATTAAAGGATATAATAATGGCTCTTTATGATAGAGATTACAATAATATAGCAAATGCAGGATATGCCCAAGAGGTAGAGAGTGCATCTGTTGGATTTATGAAAAAAACTTATCAGCTTTTAGCTGCTAGTATGGTCGCAGCTGCTGTTGGTGCATTTGTTACAATGCCTTATGCTGTAACAGTTATGGAGTATAAATGGTTTATATTTGGAGCAGAGCTTCTAATTCTATTTTTTGGATTAGGTATGTCACGAGGTAAACCTGGAATTAATCTTGCGATGCTTTTTCTATTTACATTTCTAAGTGGTGTTTCACTTGTTCCTCTACTTGCAAGACTTATTGGTATGGGTAATGGGGCTGTTATAGGTAATGCATTTTTGATGACATCTGTACTATTTGGTGCATTAAGTCTATTTGCTATTAACTCAAAAAGTGATTTTTCTAGCTGGGGGAAACCTCTATTTATTACACTTATTGTAGTAATTATTGCTTCACTTGTAAACTATTTTATATTACAAAGTCCAATAATGCATATAGTAATAACTGCTGGTATTTTACTTCTATTTTCTATATTTACGATTTATGATACTCAAAATATCGCAAATGGTGCTTATGATTCGGAAGTTGATGCTGCTGTTTCTCTATATTTAGACTTTTTAAATATGTTTACAGCTATACTTCAACTACTAGGTCTATTCCCAGGTGATGACTAAAAGATTAAAGACTAATCTTAGATTGGTCTTTAGCTATTGCCTTCACAAATAGAACCTCAAACTCAAGATAATCCAATGGATAATCTGCTATAACCTTTTTTATCTCTTTATAAGTTAACTGTTTTTTACCTCCACTGACACCACTTTGTTTAATATATCGTAACATATTATATACAGAATTAAAATCTAACTGATAATTCATAACCTCAAATGAAGCATTATAATAGTTATTCACATGCTGTTCTATAAACTCTTTGGTATGTATCGGAGATTTTAGTTTTGTTGTTTTATGTAGTGTTTCAAAAGTATTAGATGTAAAAAAGGCAAAATAAAATTTATCAGATAGCTTACTTATCTCTTTTAAGGTTATATCTAAATTTTGACTCCATTGCAAGGCAGAAGAGGATATAACTATATCATACTTATCATTTCCAATATCTTCAAAACTCTTAATATCATTAAAATCCAAAGATATTTTTTTAATTTTGCTAGAACTAGGATGAACTTCCAACATATTTTGAGATAAATCAGCTACTATAAACTGCTCAAAGGATATATCACTCTTAATTATATTTTTATATATAGAACCACTACCACATCCTATATCTAATATCTGTTTATAATCTTTATACTCTATCATATCTACAAGTTTTTTTGCAACTTGTGATTGTATGATATTATGAGTTTCATAAAGGTTTGCAAACCTTGAAAATTCTTGAATGACATTCATCTATTTTTATTTATCTCTGTTTTAATTAATTTAGGGTATAATCCTCAAAATTATACCCAATTTGGGGTAATATCTCCAATGAGTAAAGAGGAAACATGATTTCAACCCTATTAGTTATTCAAATTATCTTAGCAATTGCTATTATTATTACTGTATTATTACAAAAAAGTTCAAGTATAGGACTTGGTGCATATAGTGGAAGTAATGAATCAATGTTTGGAGCAAAAGGTCCTGCTGGTTTTTTAGCAAAAGCTACATTTGTATTAGCTATACTTTTTGTTATAAATACATTAGCAATGGGTTATTTATATAACCAAGATAAAAATCAATCGGTAGTAGATACAATTTCAACTTCTACTTCTGTACCTACAACTACAGATTTAAATAAATCTACAAAATAGATACAAATGGAGGCTTTGCCTTCATCTTCATCACTCTAAACACATTATCAAGCAAAAAAAGGTAAAATTTCATTACTAAACCTAATAAGGAAATTATAATGTTACAAGAAATTTATACTGATACAGCTGAACATATGGACAAAAGTATTAATGCGTTAAAAAGAGACTTTTCAACACTTAGAACTGGTAAAGTTACTACCAATATCGTTGATAATATCAAGGTAGATTATTATGGTACACCAACAGCACTTAATCAAGTAGGAAATGTAATTGCTATAGATGCTACTACTATCTCTATTACACCTTGGGAGAAAAGTATGTTAAACCCTATTACAAAAGCAATTCAAGAGGCAAATATTGGTGTCAATCCAAATAATGATGGAGATTTTATCAAACTATATTTCCCTGCAATGACAAGCGAACAGAGACAAAATATTGTAAAACAAGCTAAAAGTATGTCAGAAAAAGCTAAAATTGCTATAAGAAATATTCGTAAAGATAGTAATAACCAGATAAAAGAGCTAGAAAAAGAGAAAGAGATAAGTGAAGATGATTCAAGAAGAGCTCAAGATGAAATTCAAAAAATTACAAATGCTCATGTAACAAAAATAGACTCTTTATTATCTAATAAAGAGGCTGATATACTAAAGGTATAATATGATAGCCGTAGAAGAAATATATAAAGAGGCTAAAGCACTATTAGATGGACACTTTGTCTTATCTAGTGGCAACCACTCTAATCGTTATCTACAAAGTGCAAAAGTATTAGAAGACCCAAAACGAGCATCTCTTTTAGCCCAAGCACTCTCAGATATAATTAAAAGTAGTGGTATCAAAATAGACACAGTATGTGCACCTGCTCTAGGTGGAATATTAGCAGGATATGAATTAGCAAGAGCTTTAGGAGTTCGTTCTATCTTTGTAGAGAGAAAAGATGGTTCAATGGAACTTCGTCGTGGATTTGAAGTAAACAAAGGTGAAAAAGTACTAATATGTGAAGATATTATTACTACAGGTGGTTCGGCTATGGAAGCATCTAAAATTATGGAAGAGTTAGGAGCAGAAGTTGTAGCTTTTGCATCATTAGCAAATAGAGGTTTCTGTAAAAGAGAAGGTTCTAATCTAACTCCAAAATCAGAATGTAAATTACCAAAAAATATACCACTCTTTTCATTGGATGATTTTTTATTTGAGATGTTCACTCCTGATGAGTGTCCTATGTGTAAATCTGGTAGTAAAGCTATTAAACCAGGTAGTCGTAATTCATAATATAAAAGGAGAAATTAATGAATAAAAAAATATTTCAACCAATTATTACTGTTTCTATAGCATTTTTAATATTTAGTGGCTGTACAGCTCCACAAGGAGGAGCTAATGGAACAACATATGGGGGATTGAATAAATCTCAATTAGGAGCTATTACAGGTGCTGTATTAGGTGCTACAATTGGTGGAGCAACAGATACCAAACACACTAGTAGAGGACGCAGAATGGTAATAGGTGGTGCTACAGGTGCGGCAATAGGGGCTGCGATAGGATATAGCCTAGACCAACAAGCAAAAGAGGTCGCACAAGTTTTAAATACAGATGTTGATAATAGTCCAACAGCTGAAAAAAATCCTAATAAACAGTTAATTGTATCAAATACAGATAAATTTGTAAAAATTATGTTTCGTTCTCAAATGATGTTCGCAACAAATTCAGCAATACCTACACCATCAGCAAGAGCAGAAATTCAGAATATGTTACCAGTATTTAGAAAATATCCAAATATGATAATTCAAACTGTCGGACATACAGATAATAGAGGTGGTTATCAGTATAACTTAAGATTATCAGAAAATAGAGCATCATCTGTAGGTAATATACTCAAAAATGGAGGTATTAACAATCCTATATACTCAAAAGGTTGTTCATTCTCAAAACCTATAGTACCCAATACAAATAGTAGAAACTGGGCTTTGAATAGAAGAGTAGAGGTTTACCTATATCCTAATCAACAATCAGTTATTGACCCTTGTAGAAATTGAATTTATAAATCAAAAGAGAACTATAATAAGGAGATATTTTAGCTTAGTCTAAATTTGGGGAAAGAGGAGGAAAGACTTAAAAATGTTTTACTATATTGGCTAAAATATCTCAACAGAATATAAAAATTTTAAATTCTAAAGGAGGTTGTGGGCTTAGGGTTACTTCTCTATATTCTGTTAATAAAAGTATAGCATATAAAAATAAAATTAATACTAGGATTACTAAAAAAAATTAATAAAATTTTAATTTTAAACCATTATTAATTATATTCTGTTATATGGTGTATCCGTTCATATTAACTATATTAAAATTTACTTAAATTAATGTTTAGAGCCTTTTTATCTGATGCTCTCCTATTTTGTCCATCATTCTATAGACTACTTTTAAATTCAACTTTATACCAGAATCAAATGATAACACGCAAATTTTTTGAAAAAATTTTGGTAAATATTGGGATTATTTATCCATAGAGATATACACCCCTATTTCAGTGATTTAATCTCTTCAATAGTCAAACCTGTACTTATAACAATAATATCTATATTGACTTCTGCTCGGAGTAAACTTTTAGCTATCTCTATTTTGGTTCTCTTTTCCCCCACCGTTTCAAACGGTGCATTATGACTGGTATGGATTTCATCTTATTTATAAGAAAAAATCCAAAATTTATACATCTATAATTTTTAGAATTTTCGACCCATTGTAAATTCGAAGCTAGAGGTTCTCTCTAGCTCACCAGCATTTTTAGCTCTTGCAAATACTAAATTGATAGGTCCCATAGGAGAGTACCACTCTAATGATACCCCATATCCAGCACGACGAATTTCATCAAAACTATTCTCTCCTATCATACCGTAGTCTGCAAAAAAGGCTAAACGCATTTTGGCAGCATTTGAGAGAGGAATACTCGCTTCAACTGTATTAACTAAACTCTTTTTACCACCTTTAATTGTTCGTGTAGTCTCTCCATTATCATTTACCCCATAGTCTGATGGTGATATAGTATAAGGTTGATACCCTCTTACACTAGATACTCCCCCTAAAAAAAGCTTCTCAGGACCTGATATGTGTCCTTGGTCTTGTATCATATTAGCACGAACTTTATATCTAAAAATCAAGTCATAATCAATAATATCTTCCATCCCATAATATGCACCAAATCTACCTGTATAAGCCAAGAACTTCTCATCTCCACCAACTCCAGAATAACCTAAACTTCCACCTAATATAATACCTTTTCTCGGTACAAAATAATCATCTGTACTATCATATGATAGACCTATATTGAAAGTACTTTTGACATAGCTTAAATCTTCATTGCTAAATACACTACTTACTAATGCAGTAGTTGTATCATTGGTATCTATTTTATTGTTGCTATAACTGTATCCTACATATCCATAAAGGTTTCTAGTTAACTGTTTACCTATATTTGTACCAACTCCAAATGTATCATGTTGGTAGGTTGGAAAATCGTACTCACTATTATAAATATTCATACCCAAACTATATTCACTATCAAAAACTCTTGGATTATTGATAGAAAAGGAGTAGTTCCGTGAAACTTTAGAGAGGTCAAAGCTAAGACTAGAGCTAATACCTGAACCAAATATATTTCTATCTGAAAGAGATGCATTAAGCATAAGATGTTGATATGAACCATATCCACCACCAGCTTGGATACTACCTGTTGCCGTCTCTTTTACTTTAACTAGAAGATTTATTCTATTTGCATCAACTCTTTGTTGTTCTATATCAATTTTTTCAAAATAACCTCTTCTACCTAATGCACTTTTACTATCTTTTAAATCGGTTAAATTAAATAAATCACCAGGGGCTAAAAATATATCCCTTCTAATGACTCTATCTTTTGTAGAGTAATTCCCTGATATAATCACATCATTTATAGTTACTTTATTTCCAGGTCTAACCAAAAATTGAACATCAACAGTATGATTTTCTCTATTTTGCTTGAAATTTGGAACTACTTTGGCATAAGCATATCCTAAATTTGCAACTTTTTCTTGAATTAGAGCTATATCTTTTCGTAATTTTTGAATATTAAATACCTTACCATCAATTAGATTTAATTCTCCTAAAAGTTCATTTTTATCTATCTGGTCAACTAAACCATAAATATCTACACTATTAATACGATACTCTTCACCCTCATTAACTTGATAAGAGATATTAGCAAGGTATGAACCATTATCCACACGCATTAGTGGTTCATCTACTTTTGCATCGAGATAACCATTTCTCATATAAACATCTTTAGCTCTAAAAGCATCATATTCTAATTGATCCATATGTGCTACACCATTATTAAGTCCTGGTAACCATCCTAGTGTATCCTCTTCTTGATTTGCTAATGCATCTTCTAACTCATCAGTATCAATTTTTTTCGCACCTTCAAAGTCAATATTTTGAATATATATCTTTTCCCCTTTGTTGACAAAAAATGTTAAAGCTACACTATCCTCTTTGGGTTCTACGCTTACCTCAACAACCGTATCATAATATCCCTCTGCCTCAATCTTTTTAATTAATTTCTTTTTGGCAGATTCGACTTTTTTCTTGTCATAGAGGTCACCTTTTCTCAAACCAATTTCTATAAAGAGTGCCTCCTCTTCATCATCAGAGCTATATCCTTCCATATCCAATTTTGATATGGTTGATTTCTCTTTAAAATTATAAATCAATCCTCCATCATCTGTTGCTGAAATCCATATGTCAGAGAAATAACCTTGCTTATAAAATTTCTTTAGTGATTCATCTATCTTGTTTATATCAAATTCATCTCCTGCATGCAGACCTGATATTTCGGATGCAACATCCTTAGATAGATGCATTAAACCTTTGTATTCTATCTTTGTAATAGGTTGTGAGAGAAGTATTGAACTTAGTGTTATTGATAATGGTAGAATTCTGTTCATAAAATTAATAATTCCTTAAGTATATAGCTTTTTATTAAAATAGCATTAGTGTATCTTTTTTTCACTAAAAAAGTGCTATAATCACATAATGAAAGAGAGAGAATAGATGAATATTGGAATTATAGGTCTTGGTTTGATGGGTGGCTCTTTAGGATTAGCACTAAAAAAATTTCCTAATAAATATCATATCATAGGGTATGACCATAACAAAATACATCAAAAAGAGGCTTTAGAACTTAATCTAGTAGATGAAATTTCTACTGATTTTGAAGTTATAAAAAAATGGTGTTCAGTTATTATACTAACCATTCCTGTTGATGCTATCATAACTACAATAGAAAAATTAAAAGATATAAATAGTAGCTCGACCATAATAGATTTCGGTAGTAGTAAATCCAAAATATCAAAAAGTATTCCCAAAGATATAAGAGCATTAGTTGTAACTGCACATCCAATGACAGGTACAGAAAAATTCGGTCCAACTGCTGCTATAGATGATTTATATAGAGATAAAATTATGGTAGTTTGTGATAATCAAAAAAGTGGTAAACGACAAAATGATATTGCAAATGAAATCTTTAATGATATTAAAGCCAAAGTGGTATTTATGGGTGCAGATGAGCATGATAGACATGCTGCATTTATATCACATATGCCCCATGCTGTAAGTTTCGCACTAGCTAACTCTGTAATGAAACAAGAAGACTCAACCAATATTGTAGCCTTAGCAGGTGGTGGATTTAAAAGTATGAGTCGTATTGCCAAAAGTTCCCCTAATATGTGGGAAGATATTTTTAGACAAAATAGAGAAAATCTTTTAGAGTCTATAGAGGTATTTAATAGAGAGATGATGCTTTGCAAACAGATGATAGAAGATAAAGATTGGGATGCATTACATCAATGGATGTTAGAGGCAAATAGTCTGCATGATATTTTATAGGCTCTCTCTTGCCATCTCTAACTCCTCATCAGTATCTAAAGCAAAGAGTTTAATAGTAGAGTTACTTTGATTAATCTCTGTACTCTTTTCTCTATTTTTATCTAAATCTATTGATAATCCTAGATGCTCCATATCTCGACAAACCTCTGCACGAACTTCAAAACTATTTGCTCCAATACCACCTGAAAATATTATAGCATCAATCTCGCCTATAAGTGCTATATATGCTCCTATATACTCTCTAATTCGACTACAAAATAGTTCAAATGCAAATTTGGCTTGAGTATCTCCTATATTCATTCGTTTGATAATATCACGCATATCATTAGTGCCACATAGACCTTTGAGACCACTTTGTCTATTTAATAGAGTGTTTATCTCTTCTACACTCATATTTTGTTGTTGTGCTAAATAAAAAATGACTCCTGCATCTATATCTCCACTGCGAGTACCCATTACCAAACCCTCTAGTGGGGTAAATCCCATAGATGTTTTAAAACTTTTACCATTTTTGATAGCTGTAACACTTGCTCCATTGCCTAAATGTAGGGTTATAATATTACACTTAGATATAGGTTTATCTAGGAGTTTAGCTGTCTCTTTAAGTAGATATTGATGAGATATACCATGAAATCCATAACGGCGAATATCTAAATCTTTAGAAATAGCATAACTATATGAGAGTTTGGGCATACTCTGATGAAATGCTGTATCGAAAAAGGCTATCTGTTTGGTTTGTGGGGATAGAGATTGCATAGCTATAATTCCCTCCAAATTTGCAGGATTATGCAGAGGGGCTAGAGGTATCATATCTTGGATTTGGTTTATAACTTCCCCCGTGATAATAGTGGGTTCTGTAAATATTAAGCCACCATGAACCACACGGTGGGCTATAGTTGTAAGTTGTGAGAAATCTTGTATGATATTCTCTTCTATAAGTCTATCTTCCACTGTTTTTAGTGCAATTGTATGATTTGGATAAGGGCTATCTATCTCTCCTATCCTCTCAATCACACCTTTGGCAATTATATCTAAATCTTGATTGAATAGTTTATATTTAATAGAAGAGCTACCACTATTTAGTACAAAAATTCTCATTTAGTTGCTCCTGCTTGTATAGCAGTAATTGCTATAGTATTGATAATATCTTCTATCAAACAGCCTCGACTTAAATCATTAACAGGTTTGTTCAATCCTTCTAATATAGGACCAATAGCTATAGCATTAGCACTTCTTTGAACTGCTTTATAAGTATTATTTCCTGTATTTAAATCAGGAAATATAAATACCGTTGCCTCTCCTGCTACTTTGCTATTTGGCATCTTTTGATGAGCTACCTTTTTATCTATAGCAGTATCATATTGAATTGGACCTTCTATCAAAAGAGTAGGCTCTTTTTGTTTGACTATTTGGGTTGCAGTTCTTACTTTCTCTACATCTTCACCTATACCTGAAGTTCCACTAGAGTATGAGAGCATAGCAATTTTGGGTTCTATGCCCAATGATTTAGCTATATTGGCAGAGTTTATAGCTATTTGAGCTAACTCTTTGGATGATGGATTTGGATTTATAGCACAATCTGCATAAACCAAAACTCTATTATTAACAAGCATAAAAAACAGACTAGAGATTATATCAACTCCTTTTCGAGTTTTGATAATTTCAAATGCTGGTTTGATAGTTTCTCTAGTAGTATGTGTAGCTCCACTTACTATACCATCTACATAACCTAAATATAACATCATTGTTGCAAAATAGTTAGTACGACTCATCAACTCTCGTGCCATAGCTTTTACTATTCGTTTTTCTTTTCGTAGTTGATAAAATATCTCTATAAACTCATCTTTATATTTAGATTTCTTTGGATTAATAATCGTAGCCATAGATAAATCTAATCCCAAAAGAGTACTTTTGTGTTTTATCTCTATGGGGTCACCAAGAAATGTAATATCGCATAACCCTAATTTGAGAACTCTATCCACAGCTCTCAATACTCTCTCATCTTCACTCTCTGGCAATAAAATATTAGATTTTAATAATTTAGCTTTTGTATATAGCATATGTGTAAATCGAATAGGAGTCATATATTTTGGTTGTGGTAGAGATAGATGTTTTTTCAAAAGATTTAAATCTATATATTCTGAAAATATACCATTTGCTAGAGCAATTTTTTGGTGACTATCAGTAGTAATTTGAGGAGATACACTCTCTAATAGCATCACAGACTCTTGGGTATTAGTATGTAGTGCTAAAATAGGTAAAGCAGGTATATTTGTACCTTCGAGTAGTTTACTAATATTAGCATTAGGAATTATCCCACCTGTTACTATTATTCCTGTAATAGATGGATAATAGTTTGATAAACTAGCTACAAAAGTTCCAACTATAATATCTGAACGGTCACCTGAAACTATAATCAAATCACCATTTTCCAAATAGTTTAGATAGTTATCCAACATCATAGTAGCTATCTTGGTCTGCTCTACAACTCTCTCTAGCATACCTCTATCTGTTGTAATCAATTTGGCATTAGTCTGTTTGATAATATCGAGTAGTGTTGGTTTATTTAGCTCTTTTATTTCTGGTAATAAAAATAGTGGAACTTCTACACTCATATCTTTTAATTTTTGGAGTATATCATTGGATACTCTATTGACAAAAATACCCAATAGTTGAACACCCTCTTTTTGAGATTGATGGATAATATAGGTAATATTCTCTTTTATAGTTTCAAATCTCTCTTGATAACCATTAACAATTTCAATCACAGGAATTTGTAAATTTTTGGCGATTTCAAAATTTATATCAAAATCTAAAAACTCTTCTAACTCTAAACTCTGTACTCCCTCACATAGTACAAAATCATATCTATTCAGAAGTGCTTCATACTGTTCCAATAGAGTTTCATATATATTCTTTATATTATCTCTAGCTATCTCTTTTTTGATTTTACTTACAGATATTCCATAAGAGTTTTTGGGTTTTTGTGTGAGTTTAAAGTAGTTTGTAAAAAATTCAATATCTTCACCATACTCCTTTTTATCGGATACAATAGGCTTCAAAAGAGCAATATCTTGTACCTCTTGCTTTAGCATAGATATAAGCCCCATAAGTGTAATACGCATACCACTTTTAGGAACTCTGGATATAACCATTATAGATTTTATTTTCATTTTAACCTCTACTCTCTTTTTTACCAATCATCATAATTCCAAATGATATAATAGTTCCAGCTATAATTTGAATAGAGAAATCAACCTTGATAGGAAATATATATGGTTGTAAAACTAAAACTGTAACAAATCCACCAATTAAAGCCCAAAGAACAGTAGTCTCATCTCCTCTATTGGTAAATATACCCGCACCATACACACCTAAAAGTGAGGCATAAGCAAATGCCATTACTCCTAAAGCGAAATTAAGTAGTGGTAGTTGTGTATATCGTTGCCAATAATAACTAATCATTGCCATACCACATAATAAAATAGCAAAAACTATAACCATTAAACGACTAGCTTTCAAAAAATGTGCTTCATCTCTATTTGGATGAGCTAACCATGGTCTATATATATCCTCAATTGCAACTGAAGCCATAGCAGATAATACAGAGTTGGTTGATGATAGTGCTGCAGCTATTGCTCCAACTGTTACTAAGCCTCTAAGACCCTCTGGCATCTCATTTAAAATATAAAACATAAAAATAGTAATAGTACTACCATCAAAATTTTGGTCTATGGATATATTTTTGATACTTGAGAGTTCTGGATGGGTATAAAATAGATATAATAAAAGTCCTATAAATAAAAAAAGTATTGCAACAGGTATAGTAAATATAATAGAATATATAAGAGACTTTTCTCCCTCTTTTTTATTTTTGCAGGTTAATACTCTTTGAGTCATATCTTGGTCTAATCCATATGCTGCGATATTTAGCAAAAACCAACCTGTTAATAGTGTCCATATTGTAAATCCACCTGAAAATGAAAAGTCTATTAGTTTGAGCTTGTGTTCATTTTCCAATGTCGTAATTATAGTTGAGAAATCTGTATTGAGAGTATAGTATAGATAGATAAGAACTGCTAAACCAGCTCCAATATAGGTAATAGCTTGAATGACATCAGAAAATATAACCGATTTAACTCCACCAAAATAGGTATAACCCAAAGCCCCAACCATTAAAATAGAGATAGCAATAGCTACATGTAATGCTCCAATATCAGAAAATAGTATCATAGATATTGCCAATGCACCAATATATAGCCTAGCCCCACTTGCAAATAGTCGTCCTACCAAAAACATTACTCCTGCATATCGTTTAGACCTTTGCCCATATCTATGTTCAAGATACTCATATACTGTAATAGCATGGATTGCATAAAATCTTGGAACTAAAACTTTGGCTACAAATATTACAGCCAAAAATGCAGAGCCATAAAAACCCAAAAATGTTAAATCTTTGGTATAAGAGTATTCAGGGCCTCCTAAAAATGTAGCTGCTGATTGAGAAGTCGCCAATACAGAGATAGCTACAGCCCACATAGGCATAGTATTATTTCCTGTGAAATAATCCCTAGAAGTTTTAACTTTGGTTTGACTCAAAATTACAGAGGTCAAAATCAAGATAAGAAAATACGAAGCAAAGACTATCCAGTCTATAGTGCTAAAAGATGAGTGCATTGTCTGCCTTTTTTATTACGCATTATATCAAAATATAGAGCTATTTTAACTCTAAATAACATCATTTAATTCATTATATTAATAATAACATTATTTATTAATCTAAATTTTTATTTTAAAGTTATTTTAAGTATTGTTTTAATATAAACAGAGTAATATTTTATTTATATTAGATAAATTTATCTACCAAAGGATTATAAAATGTTCAATAAAATATTATTAACAATTATTCTATTTATGACAATATCATATGCTAAAGAAGAGTTTAGTTCAGAAAGATTTTTAGGTATAGAGGCAGGTTATGGAACAATCCAATCAAGAAATGTTATAGGTGTTCCTCAATCAGAAAAGGGAGTCGAGTTTGGATTTAGACTTGGTGCGCAAAATGATGAGTGGCGAACAACAATATCTGCTCACAATTTTAATAAAAATGGTCAGAAATATTTTCGTGCAATGTTACAATTTGATAGATTTGTATGGGCGAGTCTCTATAAAACGGATAGTATAATATTCAAACCTTATATTGGAGGTCATATTGGATGGCTAAAATATATAAGTAACCAAAATTATAATGATGATAGTGGAATGATATATGGAGGTGAAGTTGGACTAGCTTGGAATGTTCTAAGAGAGGTAGATTTCGATTTAGGATATAGATATTCTATTTCCAATATTAACAAAGTTGATGATATTGGTAGTATTGTATTTGGTGTCAATTATTTATATTAGAAAAAGGATTTAAAGATGAGAAACTATTTTATTAGATTAATAATACTATCTATAATACTATGGTTTAGTGCTTGTGGGAGTACAGGAACGCCAACAACTTCAACAGGAAGTTCAGGAATAGAGGTTAATACCAAACGAACTCTTATTGATAATAGTAAAACAAAATTTTATTTGGAATTTTCAATGAAAAGCAACTATCAAGATGGAGTAACAGCTGAACTTTCCGATATATCATTAGATTTAAATAGCTGTATTATTAATAAAAGTAGTTTAAATATTGCAGAGAATACTCTCTCTTTTAGTAAGCACTCAGAAGCACATACAGTTACATTAACAGCAGAGTTTATGAAACCATGTTTGCCAACAGGATATACTATTAAGGCTAATAACTATTTAACTTATGAAAATACAGCCAATAAAAGTACTTATAGTTCTGGGTTTAAACCTATAACGATTGATGGAAATTTAACTATTGAAGATACTACCACTATTTTTGATTATGGTATAGAACTTCGTTCCGTTGATAATCAAGCAAAAATAAAATTAGATAGCAAAAAAAGATATAAACTATTTTTAGTCAATTTGGATAATAATGAGAGTATCCCAAATGATAGAGTAAATTATATTACTATTAGAAGTAGTGACCCATCAAAAGTTAGGCTAATTGACCCAAATAATTATCTTATTGATAATGGTGAAACACAATCAGAACTATCATTTTATAAAACTAATGGTATAGATTTATATATCCAAACTTATACTGCATCAGGTGTTGTTAATTTTGATGTATCAGCTAATTATACAAATAATAGAGGAGAGGATTATGATATTAATACAACAACTTCATTAGTTATTCTCTCTGGTGAGCCAACAGCCTTTTCCATTAATTCTACAGGTGTAGAGTATAACTTTGATACAAAATGGTTTGAAGAGAAATTCTTAATCTCTGCATCTGATAGATATAATAATGTAGTTAATATTCCTTCCAAAATAAATGTCTCGGCTATGGCAGATTTTACCAAAGATAAAAGTGGAAAACGAATACTTTATGGAAAATTCAGTAATACCAAAGGAGAAATAATTGCTGATAAAGAGACTCATACAGCTCTATTTAAATCAAATTCTCAGATATTTGGCAATATAGATACACAAAGAGATTTCTTGCTACTATTTGGTGATGTAACATCATATGATGCTTTGGGTAAATGGGATATTGACCCATATAATAATACAGAAACAACCGTTGCATTGGCAGATTCATACTATGGAGATAATCATAATAATCTAGGTTTTGCTTTAGGACATAATTACTATACTCAAATATGTAGTAGTGAATCAAAAGAGTGGGAACTTAAAATTGATTCTACTGATGGAACTTATCAATTAGATGAAGAGGGCAAAACCTATATGACACTTAAATTCCCAGCATATATGATAGGTAAAAAAATTGCTTTAGGTGTAAATTTTTCTGGAGTAAAAAAGAGAAGTGGTGAGGTCCATTTTGAGACACTACATAGTTTCCAAGGGGTTAAAGTACCTGAAACAATTAATATAGATGCAAATACCTCTACAGCTATAAGTAAAAGTTTCGCATTTGAAATTGATACAGGAACAGAAGATAGATTTTGGGTCAAAAATGCTAAAGTAGTATGTAAAACCAAAGCTGAAAATGTAGTAGTAACAGCATTTAGCCAAAATAGTGAAGTCAAAAATATTAATGATTGTGGTAATAGTGAAAATGGAGAGATAGCTTATTGGAATATAACTGTACAATTAGAAGATTTATCAAAAGCAGGAAGTTTCTCTTTTGAAGAGTGCCAAGTCTCTAGTTTTATTGATGAGTTTTAACTAAAAAAGAGCAACCTTTTGCTCTTTTACCTCTTTTTTCTACTCTTTTAACTATAATTTCAAAAACTATCTTAGGTAACCAATTATGATTGATTTAAAATATTTACAAAAAAACTTTGATGAAGCAAGTAGTAAACTTGCCAAAAAAGGTGTTAATAACCAGACACTAGAGACTCTAAAAACACTCTTTGCTAATCTCAAAGAAGCAAATGCCAAATTAGAAATAGCTAAAGCACAACAGAATAAAATGTCTAAACTATTTGGTCAATATAAACGAGAGGGTAAAGATATAACTACTCTTAAATCTAAAGTTGATGCAAATAAAGAGTTGATAACTACTCTTCAAACAACAGCTAATAAAGCACAAGAGGCTTTGGAAAATATCGCTCTAGCTATGCCAAACTTTCCTGATAACTCTGTACCAACTGGTGCTAATGAAGAGGATAATATTGAAATCAAAAAGGTACTAACTCCAAGAGAGTTTGATTTTGAACCAAAAGAGCATTGGGCTTTAGCTGAAATAAATGGGTGGATAGATTTTGAACGAGGTGTTAAACTTGCCAAAAGTCGTTTCTCTGTTCTTCGAGGAAAAGCAGCTAGAATGGAGAGAGCTTTAATAAACTTCTTTTTAGATGTCAATAGAGAAAAAGGGTTTGAAGAGGTTTATGTCCCATTTATAAACAATGCTACTATGCTACAAGGAACTGGACAATTACCAAAATTTGGTGATGATTTGTTTAAGATTGAGGGTGAAGATTTATATCTAATCCCTACAGCAGAAGTTCCTTTAACAAACTTATATAATAATGAAATCTTATCAGCCAAAGAGCTTCCTATACTACTAACTGGATATACACCCTGTTTTAGGAAAGAGGCAGGAAGTGCAGGACGAGATACTAGAGGAATGATAAGACAACATCAATTTGATAAAGTAGAAATGGTAGCTATATCTAATCCTAATGAGAGTGATAAAATATTTGAAATGATGGTTCAGAATGCTTCGGATATATTAACTAAACTTGGACTTCCACATAGAGTTGTAGAGCTTTGTGGTGGAGATTTAGGTTTCTCTGCTTCTACTACTATCGACCTTGAAGTTTGGTTACCTGGACAAAATAAGTATAGAGAGATTTCATCTATATCAAATACCAGAGATTTCCAAGCACGAAGAGCCAAAATTAGATTTAAAGATAATAAAAAAAATAGATTGGTTCATACTTTAAATGGTTCAGCCTTGGCAGTAGGTAGAACACTTATAGCTATAATGGAAAATTATCAAAATGAAGATGGAACAATAGAAATACCCAAAATACTCCAAAAGTATATGTGAGAGCCAAATATGTTATAATCATACAAACTAACTAAAAGGAAAGAATATGTTTAAGAAAATTTTAATGAGTTCAATTATAACAACAGGATTACTCTCTGCTCAAAGTGGTGTAGGTATTAATGTCAATGCAAATGACTTAGAGATTGAAGGTACATTAGACTCTCGAAATTTAGCACTACTACAAACGAGTAGTACTGTATATCTAGGTGATTTTAACTTTATTAGTAAAGAAGATGATGATATAAAATCAAAACTAGTAGGTGCTGGTTTTGGTGCTACTAATAAGCTCGAAGGTGTTGAGGGGGTCGAGCTTACTTTTGGAGCTAAACTTATTGTTAGTAATGTAAAAGATGATAGAAAAAATATTGATGATTGGTTTTCTGCTTTACCATTAATGGGTATGGTTCACTATACATTTCCACCATTAATGTTTAATATACCTCCTATATCTATAGAGGGTAAGGTTCTATATGCACCTGGTGCATTAGCATTTGGTGATGCTGATAACTATAGTGAATTTAGATTTTCAGCAGACATAGAGATGATAGAAAATGTAAAAATATATGCAGGTTATAGAAATATAGTTACAGGTTATCCAGAAGATACCACCTATCTATTTAGTAATGGATTTTATGGTGGACTAAAATTTACTTATTAAAATTTAGATATTGTCATTTAATAGAAATAAAATAACTATTTTATAATAAGAGAATTTCAGAATTCGAAGAGTGCTATTTAAGAGTTTTTTAAACTATCCAAAATCATACCTAAAGGTTTTAACTCACTATATATAGATATAGCCTCTCGAATATAAGATATAGTCATAGGTATATTTTCTATATAGTTTGGTTTATTATCTCTAATATTTAATCGTGCAAATATCCCTAATATCTTAATGTGTCTTTGCAAAGCTGTAAAATCAAACCATCGTATAAATTGCTCATTACTAATATCTTGCAATCCACCTTTTAGCTCTTTGAATTCTAATACAAGATCTATTATCTTCTCTCTATCAAATCTAATATATACATCTTTTAGTAATGATGCTAAGTCATAAGTAATAGCTCCTACTCGTGCATCTTGATAATCAATAACAGCTACTTTACCTTTACCCTTAAACATAATATTTCGTGAATGAAAATCGCGATGTACAAAATAACCTTGGGGTTGGGATAACATCTCATCTTTAATTAGTTGTAATGAATTATTAAAAAGTTGCTCCCCTTTATTATTTAATTTGACTCCTAAGTATTTTTCTATATACCACTCTTGCATCAAAGACATTTCAAATAATATAAACTCTTCATCATAAGAGTCCAAGCCTGTGGTATCGGCATTTTGCATTTTGATTATTTCATATATAGATTTAGTATATAGAAGTTTATAACTCATATTATTTAGCATAGTACTCAAAGGAGTATCCCCTAAATCCTCCAATAATAAATAACCATGAGCTAAATCTTGATGATATACTCTAGGAATGTCAACAACTGCTTTGAGTAATCTTACACTTATATCTATAAATGGATAAACGCTATCTTTTTGTAGAGAAGAGTCCATAATCACAAAACTATCTCCATTTTCTAAAATTAGACGATAATATTTTCTTAAACTCGCATCTGCACTTACCACCTCTAATTTATAATTACTATATCCTAAATCATCTATCCAATCTTTAATCGGTTGCATATATTCCACCTAATATTGTATTCTTTTTTGCACCTGTTACGGTTTTTAATTTTATTGGTTCATGGCATAATCGTTTATAAGCAAACCATGCAAATATCATAGCCTCTATATCATCACCACTTACACCATAACTATCAGTTGTATCTACGACTATATTTCCAAGCTGTGAGTGCAAAGAGTCCATTAGATAACTGTTTTTTGCTCCACCACCACACACTAAGAGTGTTTTTATATCAAATTTTCTTACCTCATTAGCAATAGAGTTTACACTTAATGCTAATAGTGTTGCTTGTATATCATCATCTGATATTTTATCATATAGTTCTAAATATTTTCTTAAAAAATTCTTATTAAAATATTCTCGACCTGTACTTTTAGGATAATCTAATTTAAAATAGTTATCATCTAACATTTTTTGTAGTAAATCATTATTGATTTGACCCGATTTTGCCCAAGTACCATCTCTATCAAAAGGGAGTTGTTTTTTCTCTTGTATCCACATATCCATTAATACATTTCCACAACCTGTATCATATCCAATAGTTTCATTAGATAATAGAGTTAAATTTGCCATACCACCAATATTGACTATACCACAGTTTGGAATATGACTAAAGAGTTCAGCATGAAAAGCAGGAGCAAAAGGTGCACCTTGTCCACCTAAGGCTATATCTTTGGCTCTAAAATCTGCTACTACGGTTATATCTGTTTGGACAGACAATAAACTAGGATTTCCTAATTGCATAGAGAAAGGATATTTGGAATTTGGTTCATGCCAAAGAGTTTGACCATGTAAACCTATCGCCTCTATATCTTTTGAGTTTAAGTTTGTCTGTTTGAGTAGCAGATTTACAGCTTTGGCAAACTCTAAACCTAAACGGTGGTCTATTTCACCTATCTGTTTGAGTGTAGTTGTTCCATTTATAATTTCTATTATCTCATTTTTTAGATTTATATCAAATGGAGTAGTAAGAGAGTTTTCTAATATACAACTATTTTTATCTATTTGACATAGAGCTATATCTATACCATCGAGACTTGTTCCTGACATTATGCCTATATATCGTTTTTTCATAATGCAATTTTACTATAAATTTAATATAAAAACACAGTTATTCTTTTTTAACCTTTATTGATATTTTTTTATGTATAATAAATTTCGTAAAAAAAAGGTAATAGATGATAAATATTGAAGATATTCCACTATTTAGCAATTTACATAAAGAGTTTCATAAAGAGCTAAATAAACATATCTATATTAGAAAATTTTCTAAAAATGGCATTGTATTTTATGAAGGGGATTGTAGTGATTATTTGCATATACTCTTAGAGGGTCAAGTACGATTATATAAAACATCTCCTAAAAATAGTATGATACAGATACATAGGCTCAATGCCCCTGCTACTATTGGAGAGTATGCTTGTTTAGAAAGGGTAGCCTTTCCTGCTACTTGTGAATTTATATCTAATAGTGGAGTAATAGGACTACTACATTTTGATAAAGTTATGGAGTATCTCAAAGAGCCTTATTTTGCATTAGCACTTCTAAAATCTATGACTAATAAAGTGATGATATTGTCATCCTTGGTACACAAAGAGACAATATTATCATCAGAAGCTAAAGTTGCTGATTTGATATTAAATGAGATTGATATATTTAATCAAGTAAAAAATAATGAGATTGCATCCATACTGAATATAACACCTGAAACATTATCTCGAATTTTGAGTAAATTTAAGAGAGAGAATATTATAGATATGCAAAATCATATAGTTAGTATATATGATATTCAAGCACTACATATAATATTAGAGAAAAATACACTCAAAGCATGTTCAGATTGTTTATCTCAAAAAAGAAAAAAATAATAGAGATAAATATGAAACAAAAAACAGCACTAAATATATTAAAGACAGGTCAAAATGTATTTATAACAGGTTCAGCAGGTACGGGAAAAACTCATTTATTAAATCAATATATACAATATCTCAAAAAAAGAGAAATTTATCCTACTATTGTAGCTCCAACAGGAATTGCTGCCTCACATTTAAAAGGTCAAACTATTCACTCATTTTTTGCATTAGGTATTCGTGATAAAGTGGTGGATAATAGATATATAGAGTTTTTGATGGAAAATCGTTATCTTAAAAAGCGTTTCAAGAAACTTCAAGTTTTAATTATTGATGAGGTCTCAATGGTCTCTCCTGAAATTTTTACATCTATGGATAGAATTCTAAGCTCATTCAAAGAGTCTCATAAACCTTTTGGTGGAGTTCAGGTGGTTATCTCTGGTGATTTTTTTCAGTTACCTCCAGTAAGCAAAGAGTCAAAAGTTAAACGATTTGCTTGGCAATCTCCTGTTTGGAAGGATTTAGAGTTACAAAGTTGCTATTTGGAAGAGAAGTTTCGTCAAGATGATAATAAATTAATACAAGTATTAGATGAGATAAGAGCTGGTGATGTCTCTGAAAGTGCTATAGAGATACTCAATTCTCGTTTGCATCAAACTCTATCAAGAAAGTCCACTCCTACAAAACTATATACACACAATATTGATGTAGATAGAATAAATCTCCAAGAGTTAAATAAACTAAAAGGAAAACTACATCTATTTAAATATAGCTCAAAAGGTTCAGCCAAAAATATAGAAAAAATCTTCAAAACATCATTAGTTGTAAAAGAGCTAACACTAAAAAAAGATGCAGTAGTAATTTTTATCAAAAATAATTTAGAAAAAGGTTTTGTCAATGGAACAACAGGTATAGTTATAGGTTTTGAAGCAGAGATACCTATAATCAAAACTACTAGAGGACGGATTATAAAAGTATTAAGTGAAGATTGGACAATCGAAAATGAGAGGGGCGAAAATCTAGCCACCATCTCACAAATACCTCTGAGATTAGCATGGGCAATAACTATACATAAATCACAAGGTATGACATTAGATTCAGCTCAAATAGATTTATCCAAAACTTTTGAAGTAGGACAAGGGTATGTAGCACTATCAAGGATAAAACATATAGAAGGATTACATCTATTAGGATTGAACAGTATGGCATTAAGCGTTGACCCTTTGAGTTTACGAATAGATGAACCTATTAAAAAAGCATCCATAAGAGCCACACAAAAGATAAACTCATACACTTCAAAGCAATTAAAAAAATTACATCAAAACTATATTAGAAGATTAGGAGGAGTAAATCAAAAAAACTAAACCAAAGTTGCAAGTAATCTATCTCCAGCTATTCCAGTAATTTTAGCTTGATACAAAGCTCCAAATTTAATAGATAAATCAGAAGTATCATTTATCAAAATATCTCCATCTATATCTTTTGCCCATAAAGTAGGTCTAGCTGATAATATATATTCATGTTCATCACTTTGACTCTCTAATATTACATCTATAGTTTTACCTATCATATTTTGAAGTGAGTATTGTGTTGTCTCTTGGGCTATCTGCTCCAAAATCTCAACTCTTTCTTCTATTACTTGCTCTTCTACAGGTTTCATTGTAAATGCAAGAGTTGTTTCTTCATTGGAGTATTGAAATACATTAAATCTATCAAATTTAAACTCTTTTAAGAATTCACAAACTCTATCAAATGCTTTATCAGTTTCACCTGGGTGACCAGCTATTATAGAGGTTCGTATAAAAGCATTTGGTTTTGATTTCATTCTCTCTAGCAGTTCAATAGTTTTTTTCTCTCCAAAACCTCTTCGCATTAGTTTTAATATTCCATCATCTATATGTTGGATTGGCATATCATAATAAGTTTGAAAAATTTTAGACTCTGCAATTGTATCTATAAGTTCAAAAGAGGTTGTGCTAGGGTATAGATATAAAATTCGTGCAACTTTAAGATTATCTATAGACTCTATAGCTTTTATTACATCTATTAAACCATCTTTTAGACCTATATCTCGCCCAAAACTAGATGAGTCTTGGGAGATAAAACTAAACTCATAAAAGCCTTGATTTACTAAAGCTTTAACCTCTTTGATAATAGACTCTACAGTTCTTGAATGTAGTCGTCCTTTGAAACTAGGGATTGCACAAAATGAGCAGTTTTGATTACAACCCTCTGCCATTTTAATATAGGCATGAGTATTAGAACCTGTAATGACTCTATTTGAGTTTTCATTAGCTAGATAAACTTCAGGAGAGAAAATAGCTCCTTTTTTATAGGCAATTAGTTTATCTATCTGTTCATAATCTCCTACACCTGTAAATATATCTATTTCAGGTAGGTCTCTTTGTAACTCCTCTTTGTATCGTTGGCTTAGACATCCACTCATTACTAATATAGAGTCCTTTTTTCTCTCTTCATGAAGAGTCAAAATGGTATTGATACTCTCTTCTTTTGCTGCATCTATAAAGCCACATGTATTTACAATGATTACATCAGCTTCATTAGGTTTATCGATTATCTCATATTCTCTAAGTCTTCCTAACATAACCTCACTATCTACGAGGTTTTTTGTACATCCTAAACTTACTAAGTGTAGTTTTTTATTTGACAAATTCTGTTCTCCGTTGTTAGATATTTTTTGGTATTGTATCCAATTAGAGCTTACCATTAAAGTTAATTTTGAGTACTCAAATATTACTATCTCTACTACGGTCTATTTTTCTCTTATTAAATTATTAAGGTAAATAAGGAGTAGCAACCCTAAAACCAATACCATTGGTAAGATTATGTCCATCTGTATCAACTCCTGTTGTACCTTGTAGTAAATCCATAGTAGAACCACCTCTCGCAACTACAGCATAGTTATCTTTGTAAACTCCTCCTCCAAATCCTACATTTATAGTACTATTAGCTCCATATTTATCATCTTCATGATTATAGATTATATTATCAATATCTATTTCCCACCACGGTTGTATATCATCTAGTGAAAATTTATCTCTTTCTATACCATCTTTTAACCAAATTAAATTACATAAAAACTCTTTATATCCTACTCCAAACTCATATATTGTAGTTCTATAATTTAGAAGTGGTACTTCTATATCTATACCTAATAGACCATTACGGATATGGTGACCATCTCCTCCATTATTTTTATCTGCTTCTAAAAGTTTCATTATCTGTACATACTGTTTTTGACTTAAGAAGCCTAAATCTTGATTGATAATATGATTTTGGTCATCTCTAATTTCATATTTACTCAAACTAGCCCATGCTAAATATGGTGGCATATCTGTAGCACGATGAGTTCCTAGTGAACGAGAGATATTAAAATAGAGCATATTTCCTTTTAGTGTGTCATTTAAATACTCTGTGGTATAGCCTGATATATTGTTTTGTGTTCCATTTTCCAATATAAAATTTTTTTGAATAAATGAGTTATAATTACTTACGATAGAGATAATCTCACTCGCATTTATCTCTATATTAGATTCTCGTGCTTGATAAGCTGATGTCCAGAAACCTTTCTCTTTGATACCATCTCCATCAACATCAAATCCACCTGTAATATATACAAATCCTACAGAAGTCATTGCTTTTCCATATGGAGTATCTGTAATCCAAGGACATAATTTATTGGCATCTAAGGGGTCTCCTTCTGTACAATTTAACTCTTTGATATTTGCTTGTCCATCACCATCACTATCATTAGTAGGGTCAAGATTATAACTATCCTCTTCATCTACTACACCATCACCATCACTATCAGCAATAGATGAATCTATAGCATCAATTAGACCATCACCATCACTATCTCTAATCCCCTCACTGCTATCTGATTTTCCATCACCATCACTATCGGTTAATAATGGGTTACTACCATGAGTTACCTCATCTCTATCACTTATACCATCATTATCATCATCTCTATCATACTCATTTCGAATACCATCACTATCTGTATCTAAACTATTGGGATGATTATCTATATCTCCTGCATTATTAATACCATCACTATCACTATCTGTTCCATTATCATTAATACCATCTCCATTGATATCTACATCTACACCATCAGGGATACCATCACCATCAGTATCAGGATTATTAATATTTGGGTCTATTTCATCAGGTAATCCATCTTGGTCTCTATCTATTCTATTATCTAAGGAGTCTCGTAAATCATTAATTCCATCACCATCTTTATCTGTTCCATTGTCCATAACCCCATCTCCATTTATATCTACATCAGAGCTATCATTAATACCATCTCCATCACTATCTATTCCATTGTCTATAACACCATCTCCATTGACATCTACATCTACACCATCAGGGATACCATCACCATCTATATCAGGATTATATGGATTGGAGTCATATATATTTAATACTCCATCACCATCACTATCAATATCAAATAAATCATTAATTCCATTACCATCACTATCAGTTCCATTATCATTGATACCATCTCCATTGACATCAACATCAGCCCCATCAGGAATTCCATCACTATCTATATCTCTATTGTTATCATTGGGGTCTATAGTATAAGGAAGTCTATCATGGTCATTATCTTGAGTGTTATCTATGGTATCTCTCTCATCAGATATACCATCACCATCACTATCTATTCCATTATCAGCTATTCCATCACCATTTACATCACTATCACTATAGTCATTAATACCATCACCATCACTATCTATCCCATTATTAGCACTATTATCACCATCTACATCAACATCAGCACCATCTGGAATACCATCACCATCACTATCATGATTATTATCATTGGAGTCAATATCATCAGGCAATCCATCATGGTCTCTATCTTGGCTATTATCTATAGTATCATGCTCATTATTAATACCATCACCATCACTATCATCTCCATCACTATTTATATCACTAACATCATTGATACCATCACCATCACTATCTCTTCCATTATCATTAATACCATCTCCATTCACATCTACATCAGCACCATCTACTATTCCATCTCCATCTGTATCAGGATTTTTACTATTTGGGTCATCTCTATCAGCTAATCCATCATTATCATCATCATTATCATTTAAATCATTAATTCCATCTCCATCATGGTCTGCACCATTGTCTATTATACCATCACCATTTACATCACTATCTGCACCATCTAATATATTATCAGCATCTATATCTCTATTATTATCATCAGGATCCAAGGTATCAGGGAGTCCATCATGGTCTCTATCTTGAGTGTTATCTATAGTATCTCTCTCATCAGATATACCATCACCATCACTATCTATTCCATTATCAGCTATTCCATCACCATTAATATCATTATCACTATAGTCATTAATACCATCACCATCGCTATCTATTCCATTATCAGCTCTCCCATTACCATCTCTATCAACATCTGCACCATCTGGAATACCATCACCATCACCATCATAGTTGTAATTATTATTATCTATATCATCAGGTAATCCATCATGGTCACTATCTTGGTTATTGTTTATAGTGTCATTTTGATTATTGATACCATCACTATCATTATCATCTCCATTATCAATTACCCCATCTCCATTTATATCACTATCACTATAGTCATTAATACCATCACCATCACTATCAATTCCATTATCAGCACTATTATCACCATTTATATCCACATCAGCACCATCTGGAATACCATCACCATCACTATCATGATTAGTATCATCAGGGTCTAAGGTATCAGGCAATCCATCATGGTCTCTATCTTGGTTATTATCTATACTATCATGCTCATCATTAATACCATCCTCATCACTATCATTTCCATTATCGATTATACCATCTCCATTAACATCACTATCTGCATCATTGGCGATACCATCCTCATCACTATCTGCTTCATTATCTAAATGGCCATCACCATCAATATCAGCATCAACTCCATCTGGAATACCATCACCATCACTATCATAATTGGTAGCATTAGGGTCTATATCATCAGGTAATCCATCATTATCATCATCCAAATCAGCCCTATCATTAATACCATCACCATCATGGTCAGAACCATTATCTATGATACCATCTCCATTAACATCACTATCAGAATTATCATTGATACCATCACCATCACTATCATTTCCATTATCTATGATACCATCCCCATTAACATCAACATCAGCTCCATCTACAATCATATCAGAGTCACTATCTGTACTATTATTATTAGCATCAACGCTATCAGGCAATCCATCACCATCACTATCATGTGTCATATCAGGTACACTACTAGGATTTCTTGGATTTGTACCTGCTATTATCTCATATTGATTAGATACACTATCTCCATCACTATCATTAGTTGGGTCATTATTAAATGTATCAAATTGGTCATTAACACCATCATCATCACTATCTAATATGGCAGACTCCAAAGCATCTATAATTCCATCACCATCTGTATCTATATCTCCTTCTATACCATCAAAGATACCATCTTCATCTGTATCCCTATTTTGGGCAGAAGTACCTAATACTGCCTCTTTGGAATTGGGTATGCCATCTCTATCACTGTCAATATTTCCTGCTCTATCTTTCCCACATCCACTTAGAAGCATCATCAATACTATAAAATAAAAAACTTTTACTATATTTTTACTATTCATATCTAAACTTACTCCCTATCTTATTTGGATAAATCAAAATAGTTTCTATCCGTCTATTTAATCGTTTACCATCTTCTGTATTATTTGATGCTACTGGCATACTTTCTCCTTTTCCTATAACAGTTATTCGTGAAGGGCTTATTCCTAATTCCAATAATTTATTAGCTACAGCTCTAGCTCTCTTCTCTGATAAAATCAGATTATAATAGCTATCACCACTACTATCAGTATGTCCTTGAATAATCACCTTACTTCCTCTATTTTGTAATAAAAATTTTGCAAAATTCTCTATCTTTAACATAGAATAGTTATCAATTATCGCAGAGTTTACTCCAAAATTTATTCTCAATGTCATTTTTATAGGACACCCATAACCATCAATCAAAAAATCACACGGAGTATTGGGACATTGGTCAATCCTATCTTCTATACCATCTCTATCTCTATCAGGCAGAGATATTTTAATAGGACACTCTTTATTATCAAATGATTTTTGAATAATAGGTTGTGGTGGAGGTGTTACTACTTTTTTATAAATAATAACTGGTCTCTTTACCACTATTACTTTTTGAATAGGTCTTTTTTTCCTTTTATGCAAAACAATATATCTAATAGGAAAACTCATACCAAAATTAACTATTATCTCATTGTTTTCATTATCTCCACCAATAATTTGAAGTATCTTACCTTCAACTTGTGCTTTATAACCCTGTTTTAGTTTATATCTAAATCCCATACCACCCTGTATAAATGGATGACTTTCAAATGAATTATCTATTTCATCTAATACCTGTTCATACCCCAATCCACCCATTATATAAGGTTTCAAATCTATTATATCTTCAAACTCATACACACCATTAATAGAACCTTTGAATAGATTATCTACCTTATCATCATAGAAATCAGAAATTTTGACATAGTCTAAATCAAATCTAGGCATTACCACATACTTATCTAACTGATAATTAATTCCCATTCCATAATTATTGAACCTTGAACCTCCATTATTATTAATTGAGGTTATACCCATATTGATACCTAATTCATTTTCGATAGGTCTAGCATCTAAAAAACTAAATAGTAAAAGAAAGCACAATACTTTTGTTTTCATAATAATATACTCCATTAAGCAATAATTAAATTTTAGCATATATATCTAATATATAAGAGTGTTTTTCTCTTTTATCAAAAAATAAAAGATATTTATCACATTTAACAATATTGAATATTAATATAAATTAGTATTTCAAGTTACCTTTGGATAAAATACAATTATGAATAAGCTAGATACACTACAACACTATTTTGGACACAAATCTTTTAGAAATCAACAAGAGGAGGTGATAGATGCAATATTAAATAGAGAAGATGTATTGATGATACTTCCTACAGGAGGAGGGAAATCTCTATGTTATCAACTTCCCTCACTTTTAATGAATGGTGTTACCATTGTGGTATCTCCACTATTAGCCCTAATGCATGACCAAGTTGTAGCATTACGAGAAAATGGTATAAATTCAGCAATGTTAAGCTCTATGCAAACTCCACAAGAGACCAAAGAGATAGCCAAAGATTTATATCAAAATAGAATAAAACTATTATATGTAGCACCTGAAAGACTTATGCAAGAGAGTTTTTTAAATTTTATTATGAATTTTGATATAAACTTCTTTGTAATAGATGAAGCTCACTGTGTAAGTGAATGGGGACATGAGTTTAGAGAACACTATAGAATGTTATCACAGCTAAAAATATCATTTCCATCAACTCCTATTTCGGCCTTTACAGCTACTGCTACTCCATTGGTTCGAGAAGATATAGTCTCAAATCTTCAACTTCAAAATCCTAAAATAGTAACAGGCTCTATATTTCGTTCCAATATAACTATTACAGCTGAACATAGACAAAGTGATGGGAGAAGACAACTTATTAATTTTCTCAAAGAACAAGGAGAAGTAGCAGGGATAGTTTATGCCTTTTCACGAAAACAGACCGAAGCAGTAGCCAAATATCTGAAAAAACAGGGATATAAAGCAGAAGCATTTCATGCAGGACTAGCCAATGATATAAAAAAAAGAGTCTATAGTGATTTTGTAGCAGACAATATAAATATAGTAGTAGCTACAATAGCTTTTGGAATGGGAATAGACAAAAGTAATATACGATTTGTGGTTCATATGAATATGCCAAAAACCTTAGAAAACTATTACCAAGAGATAGGAAGAGCAGGAAGAGATGGATTAGATGCGAAAACAATATTACTATTTTCAGCCCAAGATATAATCCAACAAAAATCATTTATAGATGAACTTCCAAATACTCCATATAAAACAAATGCGTATGAAAAAATCAATACCATGTCAAGATTTGCAGATTCTGAATTATGTCGTCACCAACAGATAGCTAACTATTTTCATGATAATATAAACCCATGCAAAAATAGATGTGATAATTGTATAAATCCAGATAAAAACTCTATAGATATAACCCAAGATGCAAGAAAACTACTCTCTGCAATATATAGAACCAAACAATCATTTGGTATCCACTATATAGTAGATGTCCTAAGAGGAAGTAAAGAGCAGAGAATTTTAAATAACTTTCACAATCAATTATCTGTATATGGTATAGGAAAAAACTACTCCAAACCTCAATGGTTAGCCATATCAGATAAACTACTAGAGTTAGGAGCAGTATCTATAGGTGATTTCAAAGTATATAGCTTAACTAATATAGGAGTATCTATACTCAAAGGAGAAGAAAAGGTCACTATAAGAGAAGATAGAATAGTACTCAAAAAGGTAAAAGAGAAGAGAAAAGTTACCTATTTTGATGATTATGAAGTAGATATATTTGATAAACTAAGAGAGCTAAGAAAAGAGATTGCTATAGCAAATGGAGTTCCCCCATATGTAGTATTTTCAGATAAAACACTCAAAGAGCTGTCTATAGCTATGCCAAGCAATAAAATAGAGATGTTAGCAATACATGGTATAGGAGAGGTTAAATTTGAGAGATATGGAACACAATTTATAGAGCTAATCGAAAATATAAAAAATAACTAATAAAGCTAAGAAAAATCATACTTAGTTCTTTAATATTATTTGCTATTTTTTAGTACCAAAGCCCATAAAATAATTGTTTGAAAAGCATTTTTTTTTTTAAATTTTCACGATTAGAACACATTTACCTATTATACTTTGAACATGAAAGAGATAATTTTTTCCTTTTTTTATTATTTTCTTTCATAACCTTCTAAAATTTATAGCTTTTACCTCATATTTATTAATGCCACAAACTATTAGGTACAGTAAAAGCTATTTTCAAGTTTCCTTAATATTTCTTATTATATAATGTTAAATAACATATTATTTTATATAAAGGATACATATTATGCAACTCAAAAAAGTTATACTTCAACTTCTTGCTACTTCACTTCTATTTAGCTCTCCTACAACTTTAATAGAAAAGGCTAAAGAAAGTGGATTAGCACCAATTCCAAATAGTGAAAAAGAGCTTTTAAAAATAATAGACCCTAAAAAAGTTATAACCCCAAAAAGAGTTCATTTAGGAGAAATGCTATATTTCGATCCTAGACTATCTAAAAGTAGCCTTATATCATGTAATTGGTGTCATAATCTTGGCTTAGGTGGAGTTGATGGTGTCTCTAAAGCTATTGGTCATAGATGGGCAGGAAACCCTATGCATCTAAACTCTCCAACTGTATATAATGCTGTTTTTGCAAAGAGACAATTTTGGGATGGAAGAAGTCCAGACCTTGAAGACCAAGCACAAGGTCCAATACAAGCAGGAGTAGAGATGGCAGCACCTAAAGAGCTTATAGAACAGAGAATAAACTCAATTCCTGAATATGTCGAACTATTTCATAAAGCGTATAAAACAAAGAAAAAAGTTACATTTAAACAGATAGCAGATACTATTGCCATTTTTGAGAGAACACTTGTTACACCATCTCGATATGATGATTTTTTAAATGGTAAAAAAGATGCTTTGAGTAAAAAAGAGAAAGAGGGTTTAGAAATATTTATAGATAAAGGGTGTGTAACCTGTCATAATGGAATAGCTTTGGGTGGAGAGTTAAAACCATTTGAGTTAAAAAAGAGATATAAATATAGAGATGTAGGTAATTTTATAGGAAAATATAAGAAAATGATAAAAGTACCAACTCTACGAAATATTACAGAGACTGCTCCATATTTTCATAATGGTATGATATGGGATTTAAAAGAGGCTATAAAAGAGATGGGAAAAGTTCAAGTTGGATATAAAATAAAATCGGATAAAAAAACCAATAACTTTAGTGTAGATATTATGCCTATATCTCTAAATAGTAAAGATATTGATAAGATTTATGCTTTTTTACAATCATTAGAGGGTGAAAAACCAAAAATAGAGTATCTACAGCTACCAACAAGTAGTATAAAAACAGCTAGACCAAATGAAAAGTAGTAAAATATAGTAGAGACAGAATATATCCTGTCTCTACAATGCCTCCCCTGCAAATGGCAATAAAGCAGTAGCCCAAGTAAGACCACCACCAAATGTATCTAAAAGCATCATTTCGCCTTTTTTTAGTCGCCCTGACTCATAAATATCATTTATAGCCATAGGTATAGATGCAGCTGAAGTATTACCATATTTTTCAACTGTTACTACGACTTGTTCTTTTGTCATTTTTAGAGCATCACCTACTGCTTTAATAATACGATAGTTGGCTTGATGTGGAATAAAATGAGGAATATCCTTTGAGTCTATGCTATTTTTTGCCAAGATTGATTTGACATCTTTAGTTAATGTTTTAACAGCTAGTCTAAAAGTCTCATTCCCTTTCATCTGAACAAAATTTAAACCCTCATCTATAACTTTTTGTGAAGCAGGATTTACACTACCTGGTGCTGGAGTTACTAAAAAGTCAGCATAGCTTCCATCTGCACTAGCATGAATATCCACTATAGCTTCATCTTTATTCCTAGTAGCAGAAATTACAGCTGCACCTGCTCCATCACCAAATAAAATACATGTACTTCTATCTGTATAATCAACGAGTGAGCTAAACTTCTCTGCTCCAATTATAAGAACATGTTTCTTCATACCTGCTTCTATAAATGCTTTGGCAATACTGAGTGCATACACAAATCCACTACAAGCAGCAGATATATCAAAAGCTTGAACATTTTTGATACCTAATTTATCTGAAATAATACATGCAGTTGCTGGCATATTGAAATAATCAGGTGTAACTGTAGCACAAACAACCAAATCAATATCTTCAAGCTCTAATCCTGCTCTTTTTATTGCTATTTTAGAAGCTTTGGTAGCCATATCACTTGTAACTTCATTATCTTCTGCTATATGCCTCTCTTTAATACCTGTACGCTTTAAAATCCACTCATCACTTGTATCCACCATTTTTTCTAAATCTTCGTTACTCAATATTTTTGAGGGTATAAATGCCCCAATAGAGTGAAATTTCGCGTACATTATTTACCTTGTTCGTTATTTTTAATCAATAATTTTTCTATCGCACTATTTACACCTGAATCATTATAGGCTATAGCTTGAAAAATAGCATTTTTAATTGCTTTTGCATTACTTTTTCCGTGCGATATAATAGCACAACCATTTACTCCAAGTAAAGGAGCACCACCATATTCTGCATAATCTACTTTATTTTTGAGTTTTGTAAACACTTTTTTCTTCATAAGCAATGCCCCAATCTTTGCAGGGATTGATTTTCGTATCTGTGTCTTCATTAAATCAAAAATAGTTGAGGCTACACCCTCACTAGCTTTTAGAGCAATATTCCCTGTAAATCCATCACATACTACAACATCAACAGACCCATTAAATATATCACTCCCTTCAACATTACCTTTAAACCCTGGTACATTACCTTTCATTAGTTTAAAAGCCTCTTTGGTTAGTGAATTACCTTTACTATCCTCTTCACCGTTGGCAAGAAGTCCAACAGATGGTTTTCTAAGTCCTAAAACTTTTTGAGCATAAACCTCACCCATAATAGCAAACTCATATAGATTTTTGGGTGTACAATCGGTTACAGCTCCTACATCTAATAGTAGTGTATTGGCAATTGGTGACATACTTGGCATAATAGTTGCTAGTGCTGGTTTGGAAATATCAGGAAGTCGCCCAATACGCAAAGTAGCTAATGCCATAGTTGCACCACTATGTCCTGCTGAGACTACACCATCAGCTTTTTTATCTCGAACTAGCTCAATAGCCTTATATATAGATGATTCTCTTCGTTTCAAAGCTTGTGTAGCAGAGTCACTCATTGAGATAACATCTAATGCTTCTACTATCTTTACTTGTTCTAAATAGTATTGAGGTAAGTGGTGTAGTATTTGTTCCGTATCACCTACAAGTATAGGTAAGAATTTTTTTTCATCAAGTGCTTGAATAACACCTTCAATAATAGGTTCAGGACCAAAGTCCCCACCCATTGCGTCTATGGCAATTCTAATCATAAGAACTGCTTATTACGCTTTTTTTGTGTTATATTCACCAGTTGTCATATTCATATGGTGAGGCATTCTCCATGTTCCATCTTCATCTTTTACAGGTCTTGGAAGTGTAACTTTGTAATGTGTTCTTCTTTTTGCTGATCTAGTCTTACTAACTCGTCTCTTAGGTACTGCCATTTTTTATCCTTTGTATTTTTTATATTTTAAATTACTCTTTATTAGAATTTTCTCTCGAACTCTTCTGTATCATTTTCACAATTTTCACAATTGTGATATGAGTTTTGAATTGAAGCTATCTCACTTCGGACTATAAAATCAAGGTCGATAACCCCATTTAAAAATTCGATTATATCCAAATTATCTTTAGTCTCTATGACCTCATCACTCAAAGTTAAGCTTAGAAGAGAGTTTATATCTTGTTGATATTTATCTCCACATCTATCACATATTAAATCAATAATACCCTCTAAACTTCCCTCTAATCGAACGCTATGATAGCCACTTTTGACCAAAGTTCCTTTGAAATTAACACTCTCTACCGTTAAATCAAAAGGTTTCTGAGTCTGTCCAATCTTATCAAAAACTATCTTCATAGTTTATATTAAACTATCTCTCTTTGTGCAAAGAAAAAGTTAATCTCAATTTGTGCATTTTCTAAAGAATCAGAACCATGAACAGCATTAGCATCAATACTCTGAGCAAAATCAGCTCTAATTGTACCAGCATCAGCCTCTTTAGGATTAGTAGCACCCATAAGTTCTCTATTTTTTGCCATTGCATTTTCACCCTCAAGTACAGTTACAACAACTGGTCCACTAATCATAAACTCAACAAGGTCTTTGAAGAAAGGTCTCTGAGCATGAACAGCATAAAAAGCTTGGGCATCTGCAAGGCTTAGTTGAATTTTTTTAGTTGCTGCAATTCTAAGTCCTGCTGTTTCAAATCTTGAAAGAATTTGACCTACTACATTTTTAGCTACTGCATCTGGTTTGATAATTGATAATGTTCGTTCCATTAATATTTGCTCCATTATGATAGTGATAAATCACTATACATTCTATTTTAGTGTGGAATACTATCGAAATTTTAATGAGAAAAAGCTTTTCTAAGGAAATGAGTTTGTAGAAAATTACAAAGTAGAAATAAGATACCCAAAAAGGGTATCCAAAAAAGAACTAGTCTTCGATAACTGGTTCGCCTTTTTCACCTCTATCTGGTGAAGCTGGATGACCTTCTATTACATCATCCCAAACGATACAACCTTCTGTAGGACATGCTTCAGCACAAGCTGGAACATCGAAATGATCTACACATTCTACACATTTATCAGCATAAACATAATAAGTTTCTTCACCCGTTGGGTTATCATCTTCATCTACAATTGCTTCTACTGGACATTCGTCAATACAAGCTGCACAATTGATACAAGTATCTGTAATTTTTACTGCCATATTTGTTCTCCTAATTTTTAAGTTACCTCAAAACTATATCAAAAGATAATTAAATAACCCTTTAATTGTTAAAATTAACCTCTATATTTTGATATTCAAGTAGCTTTTTATCTCATTTACACGATTAATTTTTTCCCAAGTAAAGCCCTTGTCTTCATGTCCAAAGTGACCATATGTTGCACTCTTCTTATATATGGGTTTCAAAAGGTCTAACTCTTTGATAATTCCTGCTGGGGATAAATCAAAAAGTTCTTGGATACAGTTGATTATTTTTCCCTCTTCTATACGATTATCACCATGTGTATCTATCATAATAGAGATAGGCTCTACTACACCAATAGCATAAGCAATTTGAATAGTGAGTTTATTGCTCACTCCTGCTGATACTAAGTTTTTGGCTATATATCTAGCCATATAAGCTCCACTCCTATCAACTTTGGTAGGGTCTTTGCCTGAAAATGCTCCACCACCATGAGGACAACTTCCACCATAAGTATCTACAATGATTTTTCTACCAGTAAGTCCTGCATCACCTTGTGGTCCGCCAATTACAAATCTTCCTGTAGGATTTATATGATAGGTAATATCATTAGATAAGAACTCCATAGGAATAACCTCATTAATAACTTCTGTTATAATAGCTTCTTCTAAAAGTTCTTTAGAGATGTTTTCATCATGTTGTGCAGAGATTACAATAGTATCAATAGCTACGGGTTTATCATCTATATATCTCACACTCACTTGTGCTTTACCATCAGGTCTTAGAAAAGGAACTGTTCCATTTTTTCTCACTTTAGCTAATTGAGCTGTAATCTTATGAGCCAAAGATATAGCCAAAGGCATTAACTCTTTGGTCTCATTAGAAGCATATCCAAACATCATACCTTGGTCACCAGCTCCAATTTCACCTGAAAGCTTATCAACTCCTTGAGTAATATCTATACTCTGTTCACCAATAGCATTAAGTATCCCTGCACTTCTATAATCAAATCCAAAACTAGCATCAGTATAACCAATTTCACGAATAACCTCTCTTGCAATATCTTGCATAGGTGCATATATATCTGTTTTAAGCTCACCTGCTATTAAACAAATTCCAGTAGTCAAAACTGTCTCACAAGCGACTCTAGCATGTGGGTCTCTTTCTATAATATAATCTAAAATTGCATCACTTATTTGGTCTGCCATCTTATCAGGATGACCTTCTGTTACTGATTCGCTTGTAAATATGTACTCTTTTGACATATTATATTCCATTACGCATTATTTATTATCTTTGCTAACTGCTCAGGCAACAGTCCCAAACTCTCTTCAACCAACTTAGTATTCCCATGAGTAATAAATCTATCTTCATACTCAAAAGAGGTCAAATCTATATCTCTTATATTCTCTTTACATAATAGCTCTAAAATGGCACTACCTACACCTCCTATTTTGGCACTATCACTAAATACAAACCATTTTTTATGAGTAATGGATAATTCTATAAGTCTATCTCTATCTAATGGCTTAACAAATCTTAAATCCAAGATAGTAGGAGTCACATCTGTTAGTTTAGCTGTTGCTATAGCCCGTCCTACACCATTTCCATACCCTATAAATAGTATATCACTACCATTTTGAATAGTATGTGATTTACCTAACTCGAAAGGTGTGACATCTTCATCTTGTGAACTAAATGCACCTCTGGGGTATCTAAATGCACATGGTGTTGGGAAATCTTTTGCAAACTTCATAGCTTCTACCATACTATTATCTGATGATGGAGCAAATATTGTCATATTTGGTATAGCTCTCAAAAATGAAATATCAAATACACCTTGATGTGTCTCTCCATCTTCACCTACGATACCTGCTCTATCAATAGCAAAAGCTACACCTAAATTCATTAAACATATATCATGAATGAGTTGGTCATAACCCCTTTGTAAAAAGGTTGAGTATAATGTACAAAAAGGTTTAAACCCCTCTTTTGCCAAAGCACCCATAGATGTAACTGCATGTTGTTCTGCTATAGCCACATCCCAAAATCTATCTGGATATTTCTTCATAACAGCACTCATACCTGTTCCACTTGGCATTGCGGCTGTAACACCCACTACTTTTTCATCACTATCAGCCAAGGCTAATAGTGTTTCAGAAAATATTGCTGTTGATGCTTTTGGAGATGATTTTTTTGCACTATTTCCTGTATCAATATCAAAAGCACTAACTCCATGCCAATGCTCTTTACTTGAACCTGCACCTTCTGCTATCTCATACCCTTTTCCTTTGGTGGTTTGAACATGGATAATAACTGGTCTCTTCATATTTTTAGCAAGTTTGAGTGTCTCAATAAGTGAAGATATATTATGTCCATCAATTGGACCTATATATTCTAGTCCCAACTCTTCAAATAAAATCCCTGGGGTAATAAGCTGGAAAGACTCTTCAACTCTTTTTGCCATATAGGTTGCACTATTTGGTAAATTTTCCAATACCTCTTTGGTTATATGCTTAAACTTCTGATAAAAAGGTGAAGCCATAGTTTGAGATAATATTCTGCTCAAAGCTCCAATAGGGGAGGCTATACTCATTTCATTATCATTAAGGATTATAATTGCTGGATATTTTCTATCACCTAACTCATTCATAGCTTCATAAACCATACCTGCACTCATACTACCATCACCAATTACTGCAATAGGTACTCTATGTTCTTGTTCTCCTTTTAATGCAATTGCTTTTGCTGCACCCACTGCCAAAGATATAGAGGTAGAGCTATGCCCTGCCATATAATAGTCACTATCAGATTCATTTGGTTTGGTATAACCACTAAGCCCACCAAACTGACGCAATGTATCAAACTCATCCCATCTATCAGTCAGTAGTTTATGAGCATAAGATTGGTGTGAGACATCAAATATAAATGGATTTTCTTTAGCATCAAAAACAGTATGCATAGCTACAATAATATCAGTAGCTCCCAAAGTAGAGCTTAGATGTCCACCGTTTTTACTTACTACTTCTAGTATTCTTTCTCGAATTTGTTTAGCTATAACTTCTAGCTCTTCAATACTTTTTGTTTTTAAATCTCCAAATTTATTCAACTACTCACCTTTCTAAAAATTTCAAAAAATCTACTATTTTGCTTTTCTGTACCAATGGTTATACGAATAGCATTCATATTATATGAAGCTAGATTACGGATAATCACTCCCTCTTTGAATAGTGCATTAGAGATAGTAGTAGAGTTCATACTATAAGGAAATAGATAAGTAATAAAGTTAGTATAGCTATCTATATAATCAAATCCATTTTCATCTGCAAACTCTTCATATCGTTTAATCTCTTGAGTATGCAAAGCAATTGAGTCATCTACAAACTGCTCATCTTTACACGCCTCTATACCTGCAATAAGTGAAAGAGTTGTAATATTAAATGGAGGTCTCATTTTATATAGTTCATTAATTAGTTGTTCATTTGCAATCCCATATCCTACACGCATTCCACCTAAACCATAAGCTTTTGAAAAAGTACCTAGATAGATAACATTATCTACTCCTAATATATCGTTTGGTGTAATCTCATAAGCTCTATCTTTTGCAATGGCATACTCCATATATGCACCATCAATTACTATTAGAGTCTCATTATCTACAGCATTTATAATTTTAAATACATCCTCTTTAGTAGTTCCATCACCTGTAGGATTGTTGGGTGTGCATAAATATATAATTTTGGGTTTATGCTCATAATAAGCAGATATAAACTCATCTACTTTATGTTGATATGATAGTGTTCTAATTATTTCTGCACCCATCTGTTTAGCATAAATTTCATACATAGCAAATGTAACTTGACTCATTAATACAGTATCATTGGGGGTTAATAATGCCCTAGAGATAAATTCCAAAACTTGGTCACTACCAGCACCAATAATAATATTTTTATTATTTACACTAAATCTTTTAGAGAGTGCATCTTTGAGTTCATAGAAACTATCATCAGGATACAAAAAAGCTTTATGTGCATTATCAGAAATAGCTTTTGCTACTAATGGACTACACCCTTTTGGGTTTTCATTAGAAGCTAACTTCACCACATTTTCAGGAGCAATCCCAAACTCTCTAACTACCAATTCAATAGGCTTACCAGCCTCATAAATTTGTATATCCTTTAAACTATCATTAAATTTCAACCCAACTCCTTAAATACTTAAATATCATCACTCTCTTTAACATATGAACCCAATATTTTGATTGAATTTTCATGTTTTTTAATAATCTCTTGTATATTTTCATCATCTTTGTGTCCATTGAACTCAAGAAAAAATACAGAGATACCTCCTACTATATGTGATTTAATTTTTGTAAGATTAATTGATGATTTCTCAAAATCATTCAAAAATTCTACTAATGCCCCTGGTTTATTTGGTAATTTTACTAATATTGAGGTTTTATCTGTTCCTGATGGCAAATTATCAAAATTACTTATAATAAAAAACCTTGTCTTATTACTATCATAATCTTCTATATTTTCAAAAAGAATTGGCAAACTATACATTTTTGCAGCTACATCAGCACAAATAGCAGCACTTCCTTCTTCTTTTATTGCCATTTTGGCAGCTTTGGCTGTTGATTCTACAGGAATTTGTTCTACCTCATCTAATCCACAATCTTGTAAAAACTTTTGACACTGTCCAAATGCAATATCTTTAGAGTAAATTTTTTTAATATCTTTAATATCTTGACAAGTAGTAGATAGAGTATGATGAATATCTACAAAAACCTCTGCAATAATCTTTAAATCATATTCACTTAAAGAGTTAATAGTATCACTTACAATACCATTTGAACTATTTTCAATAGGTATCACACCAAATTTGGCTGTACCTTTATTCACTTCACGGAAAACACCTTTGATAGAGTTAATAGGCAAATATGCACTCATTGCACCAAATTTACTCTCTGCGGCTTGATGTGTGAAACTAGCTTCTGGTCCAAGATACGCTATTCGTTCAGGAAGTTCTAGGTTTCTTGCTACTGCAAACATCTCTAAAAAGAGTGCATCAATAGCTTTATCAGTCAATTTACCACTATTTTGTTTTTTGAGACGATTTAATATAGATTGTTCTCTCTCTGGACGATATATTGGCGCACCTGTACTATTTTTGAGTTCTCCTACTTTATGTACAAACTCCATTCGTTTATTATATAGCTCTAATAGAGTATTATCTATATTATCAATCTCAACGCGTAACTCTTCTAGTGTCATAATTTAACCCTTTCTTTAAATAAAGATTTCCCCTATAGCCAACTTGTATCACAAGCCTCTTCTAATCTAATTTGATCTTCAAAACTCTCTCTTTGACGGATAAGATAATCTTTCCCATTTAATATTGCAACTTCTGCTACCTTACCTCTAGTATTATAATTACTAGACATTGTAAAGCCATATGCCCCTGTACTATGGACTATCAATATATCATTATGTTCAAGTGGTGGTAACTCTACATCCTTACCCAAGAAATCGCCACTCTCACAAACAGGACCAACTACATCAGCAGGAGTTTTTTCTCCATTTTTTTGTACAGCCTCTATCTTGTGATAAGCACCATACAGACTAGGTCTTAACAAATCATTCATAGCCCCATCTATAATTACAAATCGTTTATCACCATTTTGTTTTTCATATAATACTCGTGTTAAAAATATACCAGAGTTTGCCATCATATATCTACCTGGTTCCATCAAAATAGTTACATCCAAATCTTTTGTTGCTTTACTAATAATCCTTGCATACTCTTCTACTTTGATAGTTACTTCATTATCATAAACAACACCAACTCCTCCACCAATATCAAAGAATTTAATATCAATATCAATAGCTTTTAGAGAACGAACTAAATCAGATACTATTTCACATGCCTCTGCAATAGGTGAAAGTTCTGTAAGTTGAGAACCAATATGAAAATGAACTCCTATAGGATTTAAATATTCTGATTTTTTAGCATAAATATACATTCGTTTAGCACTATCTATACTAACTCCAAACTTATTTTCATGTAATCCTGTTGATATATATGGATGTGTTTTAGGGTCAACATTAGGATTAACTCTAATAGAAATTCTAGCCTCAACACCTAACTCTTTGGCTATCATTTCTACTCGTTTCATTTCTGCTTCACTCTCTAAATTAAGAAGTAAAATATCATTTTTTAGAGCCTCTCTTATCTCTTCATCTTTTTTTCCAACACCTGAGAATATTATTCGATATTTCTCAATTCCTGCTTTTAATGCTCTTTTGACCTCACCAATACTTACACAATCAGCTCCAGCACCCAATGTAGCAAGTTGTTTGATAACGGCTAGATTAGAGTTAGATTTGACAGCATAAGCGACTAAAGATTTTTTACCATCAAACGCACCTTTTAGCTCTTTATATCGTTTAGTTATATTGTTAAAATCATACACATATAATGGAGTATCATACTTTTCTACCAACGCTTTTATATTTAAACTCATTTAGTTAATTCCTAATTCATATTATTAATTGGGATTTTATCTAAAATTTGGTTATATTCTCTTTTTCACTTGAGTGAATGTATATATAGCATAAGACCAAAGTAAAGACATAGGTACAATAATAGCAAGTTCGGGAGAGATAACTTTATTTAATCCCATACGATAAGAGGCAAATAAAATACCCCATATAAATAGAGTTCCTGCTAATGCTTGTGTAGTTACACCTACAATATTAATATATCGTGCATGAAATGGAAATCGAAAAAGTAGTATCATCAAAAGAGCTATAGAAAATAGAGGCATAATAATTTTATTATAAACATCAGCACGAACTCTATAAGTACCTACTCCTTGTGTAGATAGTAATTTTTTGGCTATCATACTCTCATAAAGTGTTAGCTTTTTATTTTCATAAATTGAATTTAATATCTTAGGATTATAATTTTTGAGAGTAGTTAATCTATCTAATTGTTCTATTTTTAATCTCTTATTACCATTTTTAGATACGATTATCTGTCGTTTTATATCTTTGGCTAACCACTCTGCCCCGATATAATCAGCCTCTTTGGCTTCTTGAATTTCGATAACTTTATTATCTTTTAGTTTAAAAAGTGTTAGACTTATTATTTTTTTCTCTTCGGGAATTAGTGTCTTGATATATACGAAACTATCATCATATTTAAAAAATAAATCTTCTGTACTTTTTATATTATATTGATGCTTTTTTAACGCATTAGCTACATCTGATGCTAATGCAAAAGAGGTAAAATTGAGTCCAACAAAAATTAAATATGTCGAAAATGAAGCAAATAAAAAAGGTTGAAATAACTCAATCCGAGATACACCCAAAGCATATAATGCCCCAAGAGTATTCTGTTTGATAAATGAGATTTTCGTCCATATCCCAGCAAATATAATTGCTAATGGATATAAAAGATTAAGAGACTCTTGCCATCTATTAAATATATAAAGAACTTTAATATTAAATGATGGTAAACCACTCCCTCCAATCAAAAAATCAAGTCCTGTAAAAAGTCCACTCAAAGTGAAAAGAAGAATAAGCATATTCTTTGTATAGTGAAACAGAACATACTTAAACATATCTTACTCTTTAAATGACTTTAGAGAATATTTCGATTTAACCTCTTCAAGTGGTTTCTCTTCCAAGAGTTTAATCGCCTCTACTGTATGCTCTATCCATTTATCTATAATAGACTCTTCATCTTCTGTAAAATTATTGAGAACAAAATCCACAACTTGACTTCGGTGTTCTGGCTTACCTACACCCATACGAACGCGTATATAATCTTTACCAATAGAAGCATCAACTGATTTTAGACCATTATGACCACCATGACCACCACCTCTTTTAAATCGTAATGCAGAAAAAGGCAAATCAATATCATCATGTACGACTATAATATCTTCTATATCTATTTTGTAAAAGTTTTTAACAGCTATTATACTTTTACCTGATAAATTCATAAAGGTTGTGGGTTTTAAAAAAAGAGTCTGTTGAGATTTATAGAGTTTTCCATAAAAGGAGTTTTTTGAGACATCTATCGCATTAGAGTTGTTAACTAACTTGTCAATAACTCTAAATCCGATATTATGGCGTGTTTTTTCATATCTATTTCCAGGATTACCTAGACCTATTATAAGTACCATACTATTAGCTAAAATGCTTTGGCACTATTTTGACTTGATAACACCACAAATAGCAACATCAGGTCTATCCATCAAGCGACAATTAGCTGGTGTTTGAATATCTCTGATTAGAATTGAGTCATCTCTATTAAGAGGTTCAACATCTAGTATAAAGCTATTTGGCATATCTTCAATAGCACCTCTAACTTTAATTCTCTTTTTAGATTGAACTAATACACCCTTTTCTTTAAAACCTTTTGGAATACCTACTGTTTTTACTGGAACAAGGAAGTTTGTAACTTGACCTGGTACTGCTACTCTTAGGTCAACATGTACGACATCACCATTTACTGGGTGTAGTTGATACTCTTGAATTACAACTTTTAACTCTTTATCATCTACTTTTAATGAGAGTGTTAATGTCTCTTTTTTTCTTACAGCTTTAACAAAATCACCTCTTTTAAATGCAGCTTGAATATTTTCTACACCATTTGCATAGATGTTAGCTGTTAGATAACCATCTCTTCTTAGCCTCTTTGCCGAAGCTGAGCCGATACTCTCTCTAGTAATACCTTCTAACATTTGTGTCCTTTTATATTTAAAATTAATGGCGAATTATATCTAATTCTATTTAAGCTTTTGTTAGTTTTGCATAATTGTCTTTAAAAAGATTTGATAATGCTACGACTTTTATATTAAAAATAGCGATAATATAATTAATATTTGTGGCTTTATCATAAACAATAGATTATTGAACATTAATAAGAAGATTTCTAATGAGTTTTTAGGGGCTAGATTGGCTGATAGATTGAGAGAGAATAAAATTTAGAGGTTTTTTTAATGGGGGAAGTTTACTCGCTCCACCTCGTCGTATCCTCTCCTGAGGTACACAATGTATAACTTTTAGGGTCAGGTGATGAAAATAAACTTTTAAGAAAAGAATTGTTAAAATACCAAACCCAAAAACAAGGACAAAGTAATGGCAAGAAGACCAAGGCTAAATATGGCAGGTTTCCATCATATAGTAAATAGAGGAGTAGCAAGAGATAATGA
>Ga0256914_1000074_pt1 | contig 93866 bp, 127 predicted proteins | sample HulkmetaG_FD_191571 | JGI IMG/M metagenome (GOLD analysis project Ga0256914, IMG submission 191571) | Hydrothermal chimney microbial communities from Main Endeavour vent field at the Juan de Fuca Ridge, Pacific Ocean - Hulk | ecosystem: Environmental > Aquatic > Marine > Hydrothermal vents ...
TCCCTCCTCGCTTGTCCCCGCACGAATGCAAATGGCTGCCAAGCGCGACGGCATGACAGCATAGTGCGGCACCGAAGACGGCTCGGTTGGAATAGTCCAAACATCGCGCAAGGCCCGTTTGTGATACTCAACGTCGGCAGTTTTCACCAGCCCATGTTTGGTCTCGTGGCCCACCATCCCGTCATAGCGGTAGTTCCGTAAACAGCTTGCACGGCCGGTGCCTCGCTCTTGTATCCCGTAATAGTCGTAGTAGTATTTGTGCGCCCGCCACAGGTTCACGCTGCGGCCATCGATCTCCACATAATCCGGCTCCGGCCGCTTTCGTGTGCCTTGCTTCTCAGGATGCGTCCAAAACTGCGGCTTCGTGGCCTTCGACGCCAGAATGATGTATTCGTGTGCCTTCGTCGGTCTGTCCTTCACGCTCTCTGGCAGCGGGTTCCCTTGGTACGGGTCGAGGTTATCGACGATAGCCCACGCTGTTTCTTCATCTACACCAGCGGCAATACAAGCGTCGTAGACTTGGCCCCTCAGTTCTTTTTGCCCTGAAGTGCCTTTGGCCCAGACTATCATCGAGCGGATAATCCAGCCATCGGCCTGAAGTGCTAAAGCAAGGCGCTGTGGCACGAGAGCAAGGTTGCACGACACATGACCTTCCGGCACAATCCGAAGCCTTGCCAGCGCCCCTTCGCCCTTGTGACCTACATATTCGCCGCCTTTAGGGCCTTGGCGGCTCCCAATATATGTGTCGCCGATATTCAGCCATAGCGTGCCATCGGACCTGAGAACCCGGCGGTACTCTCTGAATATTTCGACCAAGTGCTCTATGTATAGCTCTACCGTGGGTTCTAACCCCAACTCACCACGCCAAGCGCCGCACTTGGCACAGAAATTCTCCGCCCATTCGTGTTCACAATCGGGGTCGCCGCCCCAGATGCGGGCTTGGTCTCCTGCGTACTTGCGAACTGCCCAGTACGGGGGTGACGTAAGTATCATGTGCACGCTCTCGTCTGGTAGCCCGCGCAGGACATCGAGAGCGTGGCCACAATAAAACGTATGATTGCCTACAGTTTCTTGCTTGACCATCGGTAGCTAATCACCGCAGAGCTAATTGTGACAATCCACAATAGCAATAAACTTGTCTTGATGTTCTCGCAATAACTCTATGATCTTCTCTCGCCACCGCGGCAGTATCCGTTCTGCCTCCTGATGGCCTCTCTCCCAATACTCTCTTGCCTCATCATCGCTTAACAAGTAACCGACGCGCCAAGGCACAAAATCCGATGCCCACGGGCGTCTATACCACTCGCCATCGACGACTATAGCGCAGAACAAGTGCTCCTCGGCGGCTTCCTGCTTTTTCAGCACACACGCCACGGGTACAATGTCTCCATACCCGCATTCAGTGAACGAACCGCTGTAACGGCCGCCTATGATGTAATAATCCCATTCTTCATCCTTGAACGGAGCCAATGCTTCTTCAACTTCGGACTCCGCATATGGGGAGCTTACGATGACGCCGATTAAGTAATGCAACAGCTCTCACTCCAAAGCTTGATCTTCGTCCCAGCATTCCCACGTGACGCCGCTGCAATCGTAGACAATCGTGGCGTCCTCCAGCCCCGCCTCGTGGGCCTTCCGCATCCCTTCGCGCACCAGCGCGAGGGCATCGGCCAGCTTTATCACTCGCTCCGTATCGTTGGCCGCTGCCGCTCGCTTCAGTGCTTCAAGAATGCGCCGTTCATCATTCAGCGGCCAACCTTCAATTTGAATAGTACAGCCGTCCGCAGGATATTTGATATACACCATTCCCGTGTAATCATGACCCATTACGCTTTTCATCCTTTGCCAACTCATCACACAAATCGCGTATCCACTTGGCTATCTTCTCCAAATCGTCGGCCCGCCGCCGCAGCCATCCCAGCGAACGCTTGTGAATACACCCATCGCGCGGCGAATACCTTAGATTTGCTCGCACATGAACATTGATAGACTGCCATGCATCCAGCAACTCCTCTGGGAAGACCAACTCCAACCCAAGGTACGGACCACTTCCGTCATCATAAGCAGGAGCAGCTTCACACAACCAATCATCTTGGCGTTTGGTCACCCCATACTTCTTGCGCCACGCCCGCACGCGACGCTCTTCCTCGCACCCACCCACGTCACCGGGTAGGTCATCATCCAAATAGTAGGCGATGCTTGCTTTCAGCAGCCGCGCGACCTCTTTCGGGTCATACGGCGGCAACAATCTCCTGCTACCCATTGTCGTCAACCCCTATATCAAAGAGAATTATGCCGCGGCCATCAGCAGTAGATGCATATTCATACTTGCCGCCCCGCGGCACTATCAATAATACCCGCCCGTCCTCCAGAATAATCTCGCCAAGGCACTCTCCGTGGCCGCAACAAGACAAGCGCATGTTGATACCCGCGTCTTGCAGGGCCTGTACTATATCGGCGATGCAGGCGTCTATCTTTGCCAGCTTCCAGCGGGCGCGGCCGGTATAACTCAAATCCGCGGGCACCCAAACCAAGACATCTTTCGTTGTTCCCCATTTACACATGGTTACAATGGCAAATCTGCACCCCAGCAGTACTTGTCCAGCGCGGCTCTTACCACTTCCTGTTGAAGGGCACCGCCAATGACGCGAGCCGCGGCAGCTAGAACGGTCTCAGCCGAGATACCGTCCACACCCATCATCATTGCATAAGCCGCCCCGCTATCGCCCCGCAACCCACTCTCCGCGTCCGAAATAGGCAATGGTTGCATCCATGAAATCTCCGGCAAGCCTCTCGCGGATTGCGAAGACAACTGCGGCAGTCCTCGATATATTTCGTTCATAAGCCCCGCAGCGGCCAACGCAGGATCGAAGCGGTCATGGGCTCCCACAAAGAAAACAGCCTTACCCGCTTCACTAGGAGGAAATCCGAACCACAAGCAACGCGCCCACACGCTTGTCTTGGCGACAGCATAACCCAACGCCCACGAACGGGCCGCGGGCTGCCCGTTGACCAAATCGGCTAAAGTAACACCTCCCGCTTCAACGCGGACGCTTTCGCGGGCGATGCCCAAGGACTCTGCCACGATGTGCTGCCCGATGCGCATATACGCCTCGTGCTCATAATCACACTCCCACGGTGCCTGCCACGCCTTGCCACACAGCAAGACATGGCTGTGGCGCATCCGGTCATCGGCACGCCAGCACAGATACCAGTAATTGTCGCCGTTGCCCACATCCATAACAATGTAGTTGCCCACGCGCCACGTGTTCACGGCGTATCCCTTCATTATCTCGGCAGGGTCATGCTCCCACGGTAGATACACTATACTCTTCCCCCTTCATCGACAACGTGCTCCAATAAATCAATGCCCCACTTGACGCCATACCGCAACCACAGAACATCTCCGCCCCGCAACAGAAACTCATCAAGCCATTGACGTATCCTCTGTGCAACAGCCTCTTGACCTTTCTCTTCCTGCCCACGACGCATATCCAAGCACCGCAAAGTTCTTCTCACACCTACGTAAGGCCCCGCACTGCACCCAATATCGAACCACATATAGTCGCGCCTTGCACGATATTCGACTGTCTCTGGTGGCCACGCAGGGGGTGAAACATCAGCAAGCTGCCAATCGAAACCCAAGACATCCCCCTTCGCGGGCAACCAATTCACTTCCCCAAACACTATATCAATGCCCAACCGCACAGGATCGGGCGGCCGCCAAGCGGGGAACAATCGCGTCACGACACATTCAGCAAAGAAGCCCACCCCTTCGGGTACCGCAATGGCCACACGCACACAAGAGTCAGCATCGGCGAACAACCCTCTTTTGAACCCCAGCTTCGCAGCCGCAACCCGCCAAGCATACTCCTGGAGACCTTCCACGTCCCAAGGATATTCAATTTCCCACGCCCGCTCAGCGCCATCAGGCTTCTCGGTTGTTTCCATCGCGGTTCAGCCTCTCCAGTGTGTACCACATTCCGCAGGCTACTTCTGTGAACGGTCGCGCGTCTGGCCGCCGCCGTGGCGACCTACAATAACGCCACCACTCGGAACCATCGTACTCCTCACGCTCCAACCATGTATCATCCGAGAACACAACCACCAAGTCGCAGGCCACCTCTTGAGCACCAAAGCCACTGTCGTAATCAACCTCGCGGGCTATCTCCTCAAACTCTTCCCACGAGATTGCGTATTTCCCGTCGGCACTACCAACCCACGATACGTCATCAACAGTGTGCCCACTCTTACGAATGGCCTCCAGCGTTTCTTCGAGGAGATTGACTTCATCCTCGCGCATCTTACTTGCCTCCAATGATGAGTGGTAGCCCCGCACCGTTCGGGCTGGTGGGCACAATCACAAACGTAGTGTTCTTGCTGTTCGCAAGCTCTTTCAGAGTCTCGATAGCCTTATATTGCACGTACATCGGAGTCAGTGTTGCATTGATGATGCGCTGTGCCTTGGCAAGCCCCTCTGCTTCCACAATGTTGACTTCTGCCTGCCGCCGCGTTTGCTCGAGTACGTACTGCATCCGCTCGGCATCTTGCTGTGCCTTCAACTTCTCCTCAATTGCTTGAGCCACGCGCTGCGGCAGCTTCACATTCCGCAGCATGAAGCGCTCCAAGATAATGCCCCTTGGCTTGAATGCCGCCGCGAGGGACTGAGTTACCTGGTCAACATAATGCTGTCGCGCTTCGCTGTAGATGTCCACGGCGGCATACTTCACAGCAGCATCACGAATAGCAGTCCTGACCGTTGGCCGCACGAAACGAGTAATATAGTATGGTCCGATGGTCTTGTGCAGCGCGGGGGCTTGCTGCGGATCGATGCGGAATAGCACGGTGCAGTCAAGCGACAACGTGAGACCGTCCTTGGTAAGCACGTCGATGCTGTCGTTGCCCCTGCGCTGGCCCTCGTGCGGGGCTATTGACATGGTATATTCCAGCACCCGCGTCGGGTATCTGAGTACAGTTGCCCACGGCACCACAAAATGCAAGCCTTCGTCCAAGGGGCGCTCAACCAGATGTCCCAAGACGACTTCCACGCCGACGTACCCCGGCGGGATGACGGTGGCACATCGCCAGAACAGGAGGACCGCCAGCACCACAACGGCGGCTATCGACGAAGCCTTCCAAGTTGGCCAGCCGTACTCATCAAACATGATAGACCCTCCTGTTTCGTACTGCGGTAGGACCATTCCTACTCGCAGCGAGCGACTTCAATGTTGCCTTCGTCAAACCAGCGATTGTCTAACTCGCATTCCGTGTGGCCCGTGCGCCGCAGTTCGCTTAAGCAGCCGCGGGCCTCCTGCTCGTCGCAGTATCGTTCCAATAGCTTGCGCACTGTTTCCATTCCTTCAACAGTTCCATGCACTGTCGCAGCTCCGCCGTATCCATCGTCGTCCAGCCATAGACCATGTTCCTCCACATTCCCTGCATCCCCGATAATGAGCCGCGCACCGACATAAAGGTCTTCCATCGCCTCCGCGGCCATAGCGCGCTTCCACAAATCGGTGCCGTCGTAGTAGCCGTACCTTGCTTCGATGCACACACGATACTTCTGGCGGGCCATTATCCTCACCTTTAGTAATTATCCCCGCCCGCGGCGGCTATCAAACCTCGTCGTTCAATAGCCGCGGCTGTTCGGGCTGCTCTTCTTGCTGCGAACCCTGCTCATGTGCCTTCCGCACTCGTTCGGCCATAATCTCGAAGTATTTCGATTCCTTCTCAATGTGGATGCCGCGGATACCGCGCAATTCGCAGGCGACAGCCAATGTACCAGAACCAGCAAAGGGATCGAGAGCCGTGCCATCTGGCGGACAGATGTAGCGAAGCCACCAGTCGCACAACCTATGAGGTGTTGGAGCTCCGTGGGCCACAGCGCGACCACCCACAGACAAGATAATATTGTATGGCGTAACACCCCCGCGTTCGCGGCAAGCCCCGTAAATGGTCTCATGAATTTTTTGATAACCAGAAGGAGAACGTTCATGTCGGGCAATCAATTTGGCAGCCAAAGTCGCATCCGCCGGTGACCACAACACAGCTTCTTGCTTCCGATAGCAGTTTGATGCCCCAAGCCACACGCAATGCTTGACGCTTCCTCGCAATAAGCCAACGTCGCGAGCCGTATGTCTAGTGGGCATAGCATTGTAGTTCCACCAATAAACATCTTGGACAAGATTCCAGTAGCGGGCCGCCCATAGCACGAACTCCCAAAGCCACAACCGCATCTGGCCCCGATGCTTGAAATTGGGCTGCAGGACAAACACAGCGCTGCCTGTGGGCTTCGTCAAGCGTTTGACCTCTCGCACCACGTCATGCATTAGTTCGTGCCACTCGTCTTCTTCCCAGTAGCCGTACTCGCGCTTGATGCCCGGATAGGGTGGGTCTGTGATAGTGGCATCTATAGATGCCGCGGGCAGCGTCGGCAGTACCTCGCGGCAGTCACCAAGTATAAGCCTCTGTTTGCCGATGGTGAGCTCTTGCATGTCAGTCATTAGCCGCCGTGGCCATCCTCCACAGAAGACAAATACTCATAGAATTGCCGCACGAGTTCAGTAGGAGCCGCCCGAGCATGTGCAACATGCCATAGCTCATCTAATGCCATATTTATCTCGCCGCCCGTTCGCTTTATAGGCACGCTGCCCTCTGGTGCATGGATCCACAACCGGCGGCCCCACGACTCAAGCTCCAACTTATATGGCCCCACCTGGCCCTCCACCCAATCATCGGACGGGCGGTTGCTGTGTTTTACTTCCCACTTCACAAGCCCGCGCCGCGTGACCTCTATCAACTTCCTCAACACGGTCAACTTGTCCACGCCATAGAGAGAACCAACACTGTCATTGCTGTAAGACATGGCTGTCCTCCTAGCTCAGTCCCTACTATCATCTGCATGTATTTCGCACCAGTAAGCCACTTCGATCCCTTTCACCTCATGAAAGCGGTCCGTATTCCGCGGGGTACGTGTTGTAGGCCGCGCGTGGCTATACGCTCGGATGAAACGATGCAACAGCCACGCCCAGCGAGCTATCTGACGCCGCTGCTCTTCATAGAGGTTGTCATGTATCTGTACCCATTCGTCTCCATACTTCCGCCATACAAGCCCTTCGCGGTGGCTAAGCATTTCGTTGAGCATCGACGTTACGTGCAGCAGCCAGCGAATGCCGTCAGAGAATAGAAGGGGCTGCGCCGCGCCGACCTTCCCACAGCGTATCCAGCCGATGGATGGCCGCACGTGGGGATACGCATCCCAATCCCAAGCAGCCGCACGGCCCGCCCAAATCAAAATCCGTGGCTCGTGGACCTCAAGAAATAACTGCTCATCCCGCGTGTACAACTCGCGGGCCAACTCTTGAGCCAAAAGACGCCACAGAACCCGCTCGCTGTTCTCTATAACATTGTCTGCCACTTGCAGACAGTAAACAACGAGCACCCGCCCATCCAGCAGCGGCGCTTCCACGCCGTTGATCATTTGCTGCGGAACCCGAGTCATAACTCATCACGAATGCCGCACTCGTCTGCAACGCAAAGGACTCCGCTGTTGTCGAAGACAATAGCACGGTGGTTCGGCCGACGGTACACAAGAACAATAGGCTCATATTGCAAAATCCGAACTATAGGCTGCCCACGTTCACCACGAGGAGGTATCCGCGAAGCGGCAAACAGCCTTTCGCGGCCTTCGTCCGTTTGGAGGAAGCGCACAATTTGCTCTTCGTCATCGAGTGAAGGGAAGCGCATTGACCGCCACCAACCGAGTCTTACCCGCTGGCCGCCCGGCCAGACTAACGGCGCGGTCGGTTCCAGTTCGCGTATGGGCAATTCAAGTGTGCGAAGTGCAACATCCAAAATCGGCGGCGGTGCCCATGCGAATGTTTCCGCCAGCGTGTGACCCCATTCCCTGTAAATCGCCTTTTCCACCAATTTAGGCCAAGCTTGGTCAATCCACCTGCGGATTTCGTACACAAGCCGCACTGTCGGTTCATGCTGCCACCCAATGCCACTTGAATGACCCCATTCGATATAGTCGCGTTCGGGGAAGTACTCGAACTCGCGGACCCAATTCACGAAATGTAGAGTATCGACAGTGATAGGCGCGGTATGATGGCTTATACCATCGCCGACATGAACTTCAAGAAAGCCGTTGTGTGCCACCAAATTGCCTGCCAAGTACTGACACATGGCTATTCTCCTCCTATCAATGTTGGTTGCGCCGCTAGTGTTTGTATGCGTTTCACTGTAGTTTCGACGGTCCGCTCTTGGATGGCACACACCAAGAAGCGGCTTCCTACTCTTCATCCAATACTCTACGCAAGCTACGCAAGACATCTCGGCGAGCCTCAAGCAGCTCTTGGGTCTTCTGCTCTGCGAGTTCGGTGGCCCGCGCCGTGGCATCCTCGTACCATTCATTCCCATCATGCACCAGCCGCGGGCATACCTCGAAAACTTCCAAGTGATACTCAGGATGCTGCCATGTATCCTTCAAGTCTTTGTAACTGAGAGCCGCCGCGATAATGGGCTTGTGCGGCAAGCCCCATACGCGCACCTGTACCCCAGTGAGATCGCGCGTTTCTTCAATAGTGGCCCGCCAGTAGACCTTGGCGCTTTCGCGTATCCATTGCCAAGGGTTGTCTAGAGAACGGATGTATGCCGCCGCGCGGGCCGCTAAATCCTCCGTCTCGCCCTTGGTCAAGCCAAACATGTCAGGAGAACAACTGATAGCAATTGCCGCGGCCCACTCATCCGTTGCCTCTTCCCACGGCTTGTGCAGCATACACAGCTCCTCATAAAACTGCTCCTTCGGCCCCGGCGGCAATACACCCTTGACAGCAAACGCCCGCGGCCCCCACTTCTCTACATAACGTTCCATCAGGTCGCGCAGTGTAATGTCTTTACCCTCAGGCAATGGGTGCCGCGCCAGTATGGACTGTGCTTCGTTATAGGTGATGATGCGTTCGCCACCGCGGCGGTACCGCGCAAACTTCGACATCCGAGTTATCATATCCCAGATGTGCTCCGCTACGTACTCTACAGTTTCCTTGTCCCCGCGCTTCACATGCATCCAAAGCAAATACTCATCCTTGGGATCGAGCGGGGTGAAGCAGCCATAGTAGTCGTTCTTAGCTTTCTGCCACGTGGCTACCAGTTCGGCGAACTGCTCTTCGCGAGCGCTCTTGGTTCTAGCCATCTGTATTCACCCTAGGCTAATTATTCCCCATAGCGGCGGCTATCAAACGTCTTCCTGCTCAGCCTCAAGCTCTGCTACTATTTCCTCTGCGATACGTGCCGCTTCGTCGTCCACGAATGCGTCTTCGTTTTCGATAGCCACGCCGACGTGATCTTCAACTAAGTTCTGGTCTGCTTCGCCAATGTTGAAACGCACTTCGCCGGCCTCTTGGTCCTCGGCGTCCTGCCGTCGCTTGGCACCAAACACAGCTTGCAGACGTGCCGCGAGCGGGGAAATTACTGGCTTGGGTGGAGCCGGGCGGCCTTCAATAGCTTGCTCCATCTGCTCAAGCCACTCGCGGCTATCCTCTCGTGCCCTGCGGGCTATCTCATCAAACAAGTCCTTCGGCATGACATCACCACTCCTCTCCGCGCGGCTTTCAGGCCGCGCCAGCATCCGTGCCTTGGCCCCACGCTCCGCCTCCTCCCGCTCGACGCGCTTCCAATACTCCGCATTTTTGCGCCGCTCGGCACGTTCCTCAGTGCGCTGGCGCACCTCTTCCAGTTGCTGCAGGTAGCGCTCGTGCTCTGCTGCCGCTTCGCGTATGCCGCGCGGCACGTGGCTCAATCCCAGCGATCGCCAGAAAGTAATGTCGTTATATTCATACCGTGAGATGTCACGGCTGACAAGCCAGCGGGTGTACTTTTTCGCTTCGCGGGACGTCCACGGATGGCGGGGCGAAGGGTCATAGTATGCCGTGTAACCTTCATGGTACAGTTTGTAGCCCTGGTCGAACCAGTCTTCGTTGGGTGACAGCCGCGCGGCTTTCACCTTTCGCTTGCGAAGCTCGAACAGCCTGCGGGCGCGGTAACACCATCGACAGTCACCACCGAACGCGCGGCAACTGAGCAGCCCCGCGCGGCCATACCGTAATGGGCAATGTAGCGGAATATAACCGACCTTGCCATGCACCAACAACGAAGCAAACGGACAAGCGTAGTCTTCTTTTGGATGCTCAAGACGCCAGCGAGCGATGAATGCCGCCGCGGGGCTACTGACGGGGCCACGCTTGAACGTACACGTCACAGAGCGGGGATTACCCTTGACAGCCCCCCAGGGTATTGCTATCCATCCCTTCTCGTGGAATAGTTTGCCTATTCCCTTGTCCAACACTTCTCGGTTTTTGTCCTGCCGTTCGGTTGTGTCGGCCGCGTCGCGGGTGATAACAGACGATGGCCCGTTATCTGCAAGAGAGCGGTGGAAAGTATTTGGTTTTGTTATCTCTCTCTTCCTAGAGAGAGATATAACAGGGAGCTGTGGGATAGCAGGAAGCTTTGGGGCAGGATAGCCGCACGAAAAAAATGGATGATGATGCCATTCGGCGTGGCCGGTTGCTTGGTCACAGAAGTACCGCCGCACCTCGGGGTCTTCGGCTATGCGCCGCAGGATGTGCCGTATGGCGTCCAGTTGTCGGGCGTTTACGGTGATGGCCGCGCTGCCAGCAAAGCCGAGGGCACGTGGATGGAGGTTGTAGACACTACTTGCGGGGTATTTGGCCGCGGGCGGATACTTCTTTCTACGCTTCATGGGGACACCGTAGGCTATTTTGGCTGTCTTTACGTGGTGGTTGGCCTTGTCGCGTGCTTTGGCTGCCGCGCGGCGGTTGCCGTCTTTGTATGCCCGCCGCATTTCGGAACGGTAATTGTTCGCCGCGCGGAACTGCTCGATGACGAAGGCTTCCACTTCGACGGGGAAGTCATGTATCTTCTTGAGGTGCCGCTCGAACCAGCGCAGGTCGTATGCCTTGGGCTTCAGCGCGGGCTTATAGTAGTACCTGAGTTGCCCCGACGATGGACTGCGGTGCTGTTCCCTCCTCACGTGGCCTTTGTCTGATAGTTTCTTCAATGTCTGCGCGGCGTGTGTGTAGCTGATCTTGAGTGCCGCGCTGACGCCGTAGGCGGTGAGGCCCCAGGAGTTTGGGTGTAGCTGGTGATGTTTCTTGACGACGTAGTAGGCCGCCGCTTCGTAGTGGGAGAGCGTGTCGGGATGCTTTCTGGGCGGCTTGCGGCGGCTAACATTCCACTCGGGGTCTACAGGATCGCCGAGGGGATAGTCGTAGGTAACATCGCCGACGGCGACGTATCGATGCTTGGACGCGCGGCTATGGGGAATAACGGGGCCTTTGTCTTTGATTAGCCCGCGCTTGATGAGTCGTTGGATAGTATGCTTGACCCTATCGCGGCTTACACCAAGATAACGCCCCATTTCCACCGAGGACAGTGGCTCCGGGGCGTATATCCTGAGGAGTTGATGTACTTGTGCTTCAAGTTCGGTTAGATGTTCAGCCATTCGATAGACCCACCGAGCATCTTGGGTTTATCCTATCGCCCCACGAGGCCCCTGGCCCCAAGGCCGTCGGGAGCGCGGCAGGGCTTTCGCCCACCAGGGGCCTCGTGGGGAGGCTTCTATCGTGAGCGCCGAGGCGCTTTTGTTGTCAAGGTCGGCCCGTTGCATCGGGCTGTTAGCACATGCACTTGCAAACTCAAACGCCGAGTCGTGTTTATGTATAGCACAAGCCGCGCGGCTTGTCAAGCATCTTCTTCGTTTATCTCTTGCAAGCATTCTTCTGTCTTGCTCATTTTCTTGTCTGGGAGGGGCGGTTTTTGTTTGCCGCCCCTCCCTGCGGTCCGATAGGGGTGATGGAATGTCAAGGACCATGCCTCATTATACCCGCGCAGTCACCAAACTAAACTAACCACCAGTATTTCCCTCCGAAGCCTCCCGTCCATTCTTTCCATAGCCGCGTGGCCGCTTGTATGGAGAACCGTGGCTGCTTGCTTATAGCATACCTCGCGAACATATATGCCCAATCCCAGCGGTTCTTTTCATCTTTGATCTTTCCTAGCTTCATGTATCCGAACCGGGCATATTGCTGATACGGCGTATCCATCGCTTCCCTATCTCCTCTGCTATTTGGCCGCCGGAAGCCGTGATGTCTCCTGTCATGAACTCAATGGCCGCGCCGACCGCGCGGCAAGCCTCAGCCTCCGGCAGTTCCTTCCCCATCCAGTCGGTACCCTTCACAAATACGTCTGGCCGCACGCGATATATCAACTGCGTTGGCGTGTCTTCCTCGAATATCACTACTTCGTCTACCCATTTACATGCTGCGATTAAACGCTTTCTGTGCTCTACGGGGATTACTGCGTACCACTTTAGTTCCTTCGTGCGGCGGTCACCATTGATGCCTACAATGAGATGACAATCCGGCCACCGGCGCTTGATAGCTTCAAACAGAGCAAAGTGCCCCGCGTGCGGCAAGGCGAAAGTTCCTGTTGTGAGAACCCGCATGTCAAGTATTCCGTCGGCGCGGCAGTTGTTATCGTCTTATGTATGTGCATTTTATCATATTTCTTGGTCGAGGGGTAACTGGCGTGGCCATTTGTTGGCCGCGAGGGCCTCTCGGGCCGCGGGGTTGAGCCACAAACACTCAATGCGTGGCTGTTTTTCTTCAGCCGAACCAGTGCCTAGAATCCGAGTTTTCACCGTTCGAGCAGCCGCAAAGCATACTGTCTGGGCATCGATGCGGTGCCATCCGTGTTCCTCTAGCGGGTAATATATCTCGTTGCGGTAGCCACTCAGCACCACCATACCTTTTACCGCGCCAGAGAGCAAAAAATCGACGAGTTGGCGGTGCTGTTCCAAGGTCATTTCATAATGGTACACATTGGTGCTACGGCGTGCGGAGGGTACATACGGAGGGTCAAGATAGTGTAAGCAGTCGGAAGTATCTGCGGCCCTCATGGCGTCCCTGTAATCGCGGCACATTATTTGCGTCGTGCGGAGGCGCTGCACGATGTGTGGCAAGAGTTCTATCGCTGTGAGCCATCTGGCGACGGCCACGCTTCCCAGTTGTGTTGATGCGGTCTTGCTAAAACTCCAGCTTCTGTCCCAATACCCCGAGAAGGATTGCCTAGCCACTACCCACCATTTCCATGCGCGGCGGAGTTCGTCCTCTTCGTCGCGCCATGTGTCCCTGCATTCGCGCCACAGTGCTTCACTGTATTCTGTTAGCTGCGCGAGGCGAATAAACTCTTCCCCTCTATCGCGCAGTACGCGGAAGAACGTCATGACAGCTTGGTCAATGTCGTTGATTGTCTCCACCTCGGTGGGTTCCTTTGCGAAGAAGACAGAGCCGCCGCCGAAGAAGGGCTCGCAGTATTGTTTGTGCGGTGGCAGATGCCGTAATATCCATCCCACTAAATTACCTTTGCCACCGTACCACCAGATGGGCGACCGTAATCGCTTAGGCATATTCTATATGGCCTCCTTGCTTCTTATACATGGCTATTCTCGAATGAGAATGCCGCCGGAGATAACCTAACGGATCATCGTCAACGAAGTCGTGAATGCGAACCGTGTTCTCCCCTTCCTTCGGGCGCATTCCTCTGCCTATTCTTTGGATGGTCTTGATATGTGACTTGCCCGCGCAGGCTATTATCACTGACTCGAATGCGGGGACGTCTACTCCCTCGTCCAACATGGGGCTGCCGATGACTATCATACGTTCACCGGCCCGCGCTTTGTCCAGAATAGCATACATGTGTTTGCTTTTTGTTTGTCCGAGAAGGAACTCACAAGGGTATCCAATGGCCCGCAGGGCGGTCTGTAGATACCATCCCTGCGGCAGTCGTTGCACGAGTATGAGTACGGTGCGCCCCTCATCGTACTCGCGGCGGGCTATCTCCAGTATCTGTGCATTCCGGCGGCTATTATTTGTTATCCAGTATTCATAGCTCAATCGATACAGTTGGGCACTGCTCAGTTCCTTATCGGGGGAAGTATGTTCTTCAATGTATTCCTTCCAGGATTTAGCTGGTGGCCGCGCTTTGTGGATGATGAAGATAGGCTTGGCTATCTGCCCGCGTTCGACCAGCTCGGCGGCCGATATGCTACATAGCAATGGCCCCGTGGCTGCTTGCAAGCATATCGTGAATGCATCCGTCCTCTTGAGCGTGGCCGACTGTCCATATCTATAGTACGCGGGGCAATCCATAGCTATCTTGTACCACGTCAATGCTCCCAAGTGGTGCGTCTCGTCAATCCCCAAGAAGTCTATCGACTTGATTAGCTCTTCGTATTCCGGTTTTTCGCGCCGTGCCCACAGCATTGCGGTGATAGCTATGGTCAATTCAGCGGGCTTCCATTTACCTTCGCCGACAAGCCCCGCGTCAATCCCGAAGACCCGCTTGGCGGTATCTATGAACTGCTTGGCGATGGCCCGCGAGGGCACCATGATAAGTCCGGGGACTCGGAGTTGATACCAGCGGGCCAAGAGGATGATGGTTTTGCCCGCCGACGGCGGCATTTCCCACATGCCGCGCGGCGCGGCCTCTATCAGTGGGAAAACCTCAGCTTGATGAGGGCGAAACTGGAAGTCTTCCGGCAGAGGATGTCTTTCGGCCACCGGCTCGCGGCGGCCATCGACAATTTCGATCTCCCACCCGTTGGCCTGCAGGGCCGTTTCTACCTTAGACAGTAGCCCCGTGGGGAAGCGATTGTCTTCCGCTAAGTGGTAGCTTCCATCCCAGTTACACAACCAGCACCATGGCTTCGGCTTCGGATGCTTTTTCTTGTGTGCCTCGATCTTAAACTTGGACTTGGGGTCGAATACGGTACATTCCGCCGCGGCTATCGCGGCGGCCTCTACCGGTTCTACCATAGTCCAATTGTTTTCAATGGTAAGCGTAGCCCGCATACAGCAGCCCCATGATGATAGCCGCGGCCATTACTATGTAGAAGACTTTGGTGGCCGAGCACTGCGCATACAAATGCAACCACACCGGCGGCTCGTAGTCGCGGAACCGGAGTTGCTGCAGCCGCAGGTCGGCCTGCCAGACACGGTACGCACACCATAGGCCCAGCAAACCGAGGCCCACTGCGGCGGCTACCTGCATGATACCCAGTTGCATGATTATCACCCTCTGAAGAGGATAATGGCCGCCCGCGACGCCTTGTGGCGGTGCGGCAGCTTCACGGGCCAGTTCTGACCCCACAATTCCACACAGCGGGCGGCCAATACGTCCACAGGCTCACCATTCTTCAACGCTCTGCTGAAGCAGAGATAGCGCACTTCCGGTATCTCCGTTGCTATTTTTTCGGGTTGCCGCCCGAACGCGGCGGCTATGTAGAACGGATGCTCTTTCCTACTGGCGTATTCGTGCCATGCTGCGATTTCGCCGTCGGTTACTGGTTCGTCAGCCCGCCAAGGCAGTCGGAAATTGTATCGAAACGGCAGCGGCGGGTACAATTCTCCTCGGATTACTTCCGGTAGCACGATTTGCCACTTTCGTGGCACCAATATGTGAAAGATGGGTGCGCCCAATAGCCACAGCTTCCAAGCATCTATCGGGCGCACAGTTCGCAGGCGATACAAGTCGCCGCGCAGGAATTGTTTCAACATCCAGCGCGGCCACTCGCATCTTTCTGCCCAATCTTTTAGCAGCAGCCTGTCAGCCAACGATAGCGACAGGAATGTGCTTGGCTGGGTTGTTCTCTGCCGCATTGACGTAGTGTGCATAAATTTGGGTGGTCCTCGGATTACGGTGTCCAAGTTCCTCTTGGACGGCCCGCTCTTCGGCACCGTGCTTTAGCGCCAGAGTTGCGGCGGTATGTCGCAGGTCGTGGGGCCGGTGCTCATGCAAACCGGCGGCGTCCAAGTACTGCCGTATGACCCAGTTCAACCCGCGGCTGGTCAAGCCCTTGTACGCACCGTGGCCGCGGTCACGGATAAACATTGGGTCCGTGGGCTGGGGCTTACCGACTTCGGCTTCGCGGCGGGCAAGCCACTCCATCAATGCCAATTCCGTATCCTCCCGGAGAAACACAATGCGTTCCTGGCCCTTGCCCCTCGCGATCACATAGGGGGCTTCCGTGGGCCAATAATCTCTGACCTGCATATTTATCACTTCTATCTGTCGCAGGCCATGAATTGCCAGCAAGCCAAGAATGGCGCGGTCACGCCATGCCCACAGGTTGTCACCCTTCACGGCGGCAAATAGTCGCTGCAGTTCTTCTTCGGTGAGTGCCCGCGCGGGTGCGAGATAGCTTTGCTTGGAGAACGGTACCTTTACTGTGCGGGCAGGATTGTGCGCTACCAAGCCGTCGGCCATTAGCTGGCTATAGAAGATTTTTAGCACCGTAATCCGGTGATGGGCCGTCGTGGGCAACAACCCTTCCTCGGCCAGCATGTGGTCGCGCCAGTCGATGACATCATCAACCGTGGCGGTCAAGGGGTTGATCCCGTTCTCGTTGCACCAATTCAACCACTTGTTGACGACGGCCCAGTACGTCCTGATGGTATTGGCCGCCGTAAAGCCGCGGCGGCGCATATAGCTCCAGAAGGCTTCGCGCAGGTCACGATACGGTTCCATCATCGCTACGGGCATGATAGCCATGCTAATCACCCCTTTTCAACGTGATTTCTACACCGCAACCCAAAGCGGCTGCTATCTCCGCGAGGCGGCGCAGGGTCATAGGCCCCTCGCGCAGCCAGCGTTCAACACGCCACGTCGGAACGCCCAAGCGCATCGCCAGCTCGCGTATGCTACACTTCTGTTCCTTCATGGCCCGCGCCACCGCTTCCTGCGCGGCATGTTGCGCCAGTACGTAGGCCAGCTCGGGCGACCGCATCAACTTTGCCAGCTCTTCCTCAAACTTCATTGCTATCACTTCCCAGAATAAGTTCATTCATCTCGTCGATGACCTCACCCACGAAATCGGGTAGGTCACAGTATTCGGCGGCCTCGGCCACGTGGTCCGGCTCCACGGTTTCGGAAGCCGCTAGGTCCGCTATTGTGCGGGCCACTGCCGCAAGCTGGTGGGCGCGGCGGCCCGACCACTGTCTATCTTCTACGATTTGAGCAGCCAATGCAGTTGCTTCTTCTGTCATGGCTATCCTATTAGTTAGTATATCCTCTGGTGTGAGCCATGCATTCCTTTTCCCACGGGATTTTTGCATTTCGTAAGCCCGCCAGACCCGCGCGGCTACCTGTTCTGTTGTTTCTTCTTCGGCGCTCCGCCGGAAGTACGCCAGTGCTGGCGCTCTCTCTACGCGGGCGTACAAGTCAATCCGATCCCGCAGGGCGTCGCTCAACTTTTCTAAGTCCTTCGGCACTGGGTTGGCCGTGGCGAATAGCTGAAACCGCGCGGGCCACACCTGCTGCCATTGAGTCCGCGAGATAACGACTTTGCCTTCCTGCATGGCGGTTAGCAGCGCATTCATAACTGACCGACTCCAGCGCAGCAACTCTTCTGCTACTAGAACGCCCCCATGGGCTTTTGACACAAGGCCAGGATAGGGATTTTCGCTGCCACCGCCTATCAAAGCTTGTTTTGTTACGTTTTGGGTTGCGAATACTACCGGCCGCGCGGACACGGGTTCTTCGCCCGCGGCGAGTAGCACTTCCGCCAGCTCGGCGGCTTCTTCGTGCTCCATTGGCGGCAGTATCCCCTGCATTGCCTTGGCGAGCAGGCTCTTCCCAGTTCCTGGTTCGCCGAAGAGCATAATGTCATGCCCTCCGGCGGCGGCTATCTCCACAACCCTCTTAGCCTCTTCGCAGCCCACTACGTGCTCCCATCGCACAGCAGCCAGCGCGGGTTCCGTTTCTTCTACTGCAACTGGGTTGAGTGGTTCTGCCTCGCCACGCACGGCGGCCACTAGCTGGTCGAACGTTTCGCAGGCGTATGCCACGATCCCCAGCTTGGCGGCCGCGCGTGCTATCTGGGACGGGGCTGCTATCGGTACTTCGCGGGGCCACTTCGTCAGCGTGAAGCCTTTCGGGGCCTCTATCGTCCCATCGGGTTGCCATATGCCGACGGCGATAGCCTTTGGAAGCTCACCGCGCCACCAATGGTCTGCGGCGGCCATCGGCGCATACGGTGTCTTCCGAAGGTCAACTTCTGCGCGGCCCTCAGTCAATCCATATATCTCCAGTAGCCGCTCACCGTTGATAATGATACGCAACCACAAGCGCTTGTTGCCCCAGGGCAACGCGGGGCTGCCGTAAATTGTGAAGGCCGCTTCGCGGTGACACACTTCCCACATTCGTGTCACCTCCGAGCCGCAATAGCGGCGGCTATTCTCATGCCGACAAGCCAAGCGAGGACCAACAGGCGCTGGTGTGCCTCATAGCGCGCGGCTATCACCCGCACTTGTTCAATCATTAACGGATCATCCAAAGGCTTGCCGCCCGCGTCAATCCGGCGCTTCCAGCGCCTTAGATGGTGGGCCGCCTGCCATGCGGTCATCGCGTCGAAGCGCGACAACCCGAAGCGCTCGTGGGCTTCATTCGCCCAAGCCTCGTAAGACTTCTTGGCGTCGGCCGCAAGGCTCGCGGCAGTCAATATCTCTTGCCCGCGGGCTGACAGCCAAGCATCAATCCTGCGAAGTTCGCTCCCTGTCGGCGGCTTGTAGGGCCTCACCATCATCCCCTCCTCCCAAAGCGCGGCAAGCAATCGCCGCCGCGGCGGCCTACTTGGTCGGTAATAACAACTTTTGCGCTTGTCATGCTAATCACCTCCTACCCTATCTGTGCTGAGGGAAGCAGCGGCTCAATAGTCGCCAACTCTTCTTCAGTCTCGCAGTCCGCGGCCGCTGGCAGCGCATCGGCGGCCTTCAGCTTCCCCAACAGCAGGACCGCTGTGCCTACTCCGCACGCCGCCGCGAAATCGCGATACTTGTAATCGTATCCTTGCTCCCTTACTTTGACGCCCGCCTCTTGGCATATTGCCTCAGCGCGGGCCACTTTCGCAGCCGCCTCGGTAAGCACCGCCGGCGGCTCAGTTGTGTCAATAACCCACCAAAGCGTTACCATTGTTGTCCGCCTCCTTTAGGGCAGCTTCGTACCCCTCAAGCCACGCCGCGGCCTGGCGCGGCTTCAAGCGCCTAGATATTATGCGCAGCCCGCCGCGGGCTGTAGGGTCGGGCCTGCAAATCCAGTAGCGGACCTGCCCATTCGCGCAATCGGGCAACAGCCGCAAACCCAAGTGCCTTGCTTTTTCCTCTATTGCTTTCATCGCGTGCTCACCCCGTAGGCCGAGGTGCGGGCTTCCCGTTCGCGGCGGTCCCGGTCCCATTGCGATTCTTCCTATCGGCCTCGGCGGGCCAGATATTCGTCGGCGATAACGCCGATGATCAATTCCGCGCCGCAGATGAAAGCGTAGACACCCGCGGCGGCCAACACGACCTTCATTAGTATCATCACATCACCCCCAGCGGCTTATCCACTCAAGCAGGGCCGCAAACGCGGTCATTATCCCGATGAACGCCATAACGTCAGACACAGCGATAGCCTCCTCGGTCGGAGTCACTGCCTTCGTGCTATTCTCTCGGCTTGCCGCAGGGCCTGCCCGCTGCCAGCGCAGCGTTTTGACGTGAAGTCGTTCGGCTGTCCCCAAACAACTACGTAACCTTGGGGCTGCCGGTGTATCGACACAACGGGATACACCGGTTCGCCCAGACTGACCACGTTACCGCGTTGCAAGGCCCGCCGTCGGCAGCGGCGTGGCGGGCGACCGGCCCACGCGGGCCGGTTTCGCACGTTATTCGTTGTTCATAGCATGACCTTTTGCTACCGAGGCTTAGGCCAATCCGACCGCCATAGCTGGCGGTCATCCTCCTTTGATGGGATGACCGTTACAGCGATGAGAAACATCCCGTCGCCCGTGACGGCCACCCCCCAGAAGGGGGCTTGGCCCCGGTACCGGCTGATGGCAGCTCGCAGGCCGCGCCGCGAGCTGCCAGAGACATCTATGTGGCGGTTCCGTAGTCGCCACGCTCTTAATGGCAACTCAGCTAGGTGCTCCGGCAATACTACATCCGCTAGGAAATTCATCCTCCCGAGTGGTGTATGGGCATTGCTGCGAAACTCGTGCCAAATTGGTTCCGCTAACACAGCGGCAGCAGTTAGTATGGGCGTCTGCCGCCAGTCGGCAGGATACGCGTCCCGCCAACGTGGCTCGAACCCGGATGGTTGTGGCGGATAGTTGCTGGCATAGAACAGCCCGCTCTCTGGCTCCCGCTGGATGGCGAGGAGCCTATCCGCGACTGCCGCTGCGAGTGTGGGATGATCTACTAACAGCGGGCCGACTACGTCCCAAATCTCGAACAGCTCCAGGGCACGATTATAATCCCATGCCCATCCGTGCTCTGCCTTATGCAAGCCCAGAAACTCCCGGAGTCGGTCTGGGAGCTGCTTGAGGTCTGCCCCACAGTCGGGGCAGAGTCCTCGCTTGATTAGCTCCCATGCCTCATCCTGTTCGTACCCGCCGCGGCGTATTTCGCCGCAGCAGGGGAATGCAGCTAGTCGTGTCGCCATCTCAATCTTGGCCCCCCGCTCTTTCGAGCGCCGCCCGCTACTGGGGCCTGCGGGCGGTAGAATTGGCACCGCCATTCTGATTATGCTTGTGCCACTGCTGCGTGTTTCCCGACGCGACTGTCGTCGGGGTGCCATGAGTTCTTCGGTGCTGTGTTCTCGATCTTCATGATCCTAGCCCCTTATTTCGGCCATGATGTCTTCAACCGTCTCCTCTAGCACTTTACGTATCCATCCTGTCCAATCATAAGACCCGCACTGGTAGATCTTCAAGCGCCGCTTTTCAGTTAGGCTGCGGCCGCGCAGTTTTCCATCTACCTCCCAAAGGACGATATACTCGACGTCGCTACCGGACAGCGTTGCTGGTTGCACTTGCGTACCAATCGTGGGGGCATCCTGTATGATTCTGCCATTTGTGATGCGACGCAGCCGCAGCCGCCATACATCGTCGTTTTCCACCACCCAGGCGAGTGATATGCCGCTCCAGTCCTTGTCGAACCACCCCCTCACGGTCTTGGTGTAGGTAGGCACGGTGTCCAGCAGCTCATCTGTGACGTGGCCGAATATCACCTCGTCTTGTGCCACGGGACACAGCCCCACGCCGAGCCGGTCAATCCACGGATACTGCCTTCGCAGAAGCGCCAAACGTGCTGCTGTAATGATCATTCTCATCCTGGCCCCTTCGCTCTTTCGAGCGCCGCCCGCTTCAGGGGCCTGCGGGCGGTTGGATTACCCGGCAACTGCCGGAGCCGCTGCCTTCGCTCGTCAGGTCCGCCGTCGGCAGCGGCGTGGCGGGCGACCGGCCCACGCGGGCCGGTTTCGCGCGTCAATCCCGCTCAGCTTTCAGCCTCCGCGGAGAAAAGCCCGAGCCACACACGCTCCCTCACGCGAATCTCATGCGGCTCTAGCTCGAAGACAGTGTACCAAGACGCGCGACATCGCTGTATCAGGATGTATTCTGGTCTAACGCCAGCGGCACGCAGCCGCCGGAGAAAGTCGCCTATGTCTTCGCCCCACCAGCGCCAGTTATCAAGGACAGCTTCGTGGCCCCATAGTCGGTGGCGGTCAACGATTTCGCCACCAGCTACTGCGTATACGTACAGGTGGCCGAAGCCACCCCTGTGAATCCCTTGGGCACTGAACCACGAACACGCGCCGCACTGGACATGGCGGATTTTCTGGATGTCGGCCTCTGCCCCCCTGTAAAAGAAAATCTGCCTGTTGATCTCCTCTGGTAAATCCTCTGGTGGCTCCCGCCGTTCGTGGAACGGCGGGAGGAATTTCTCCAAGAACGGGAAGGAACTGATTATTCTCCTGCGGTCTTTCTCCCCCAATTCACTAAATGGGAAGGCTTCCTCGAATGTTGGGAACTCTTCCTCGAATGTCATGCTGATCCCTCCTATCTGTGTGGTCAGCGTCATTATACCCACCCCACCACCGCGATAAACCTCCCGCCGGAGATTTTTCTCCGACTACCTCAATGCCAGCGCCAGCAGCCAAACGCCAGCGCCAGCAAACGCCAAGGACCCCGCCCACCAGTACAAGCGGGCGAAGCCCCGGCGTTCTGCCCCCAGCCGCCAGCATATCGCGGCGGCGAACGGCGCGACTATCAATCCTGGGAGTGCGTTCATCGCAGCCACTCCTCGGCGGCAGCCAGCGCCTGCGAGCGCGGCTGCTCAAAATCCCGCCCGCCGTGCATGTCCCCGTGGTATACGCGGGCATAGCCTGGCCGCGACGGTTCAATAATGGCCCGTAGGGTTGCAGCATAGGCCGTCAATGGCCTCGCCCGCCGCAGTTCAACCGGCCGCCCGGCGGCCACCAATTCCTGCGCTTCTTCCCTATCAATCGGCCTGCGCGTGTAACGCTCATAATAGGCTATCATCGTCATCACCTCCGTTTTTCTTGCACCGCTATCGCGGCGGCGGGAACCTACCCCACAGACAGGCTCCCGCCGCCCCAATAGGGGCGGTCAACGGCTAGACCCGCCAGCGGTTCAGCCAAGCCTCCACGTGGCTCGCGGCGTCGGCGGCGTGCCCCCAATGCCGCAGCAGCCGCCGCTCGCCGCCCCACTCAATCACAACGCCGTCGGCGGCCCGCTGAACCTGCTCAAGCGTCAATGCCATTGCTGATCCCCTCCCGTTACTCAATCGCCTCGTGCCAGTGGCGTTCAATCCACCGGCGCAAGCTCTCCGCGGCCTCCCGCTCCGGTTCGCATTCAATGTCATTGAACCGCGGCCAATCGGTGACGACGACCTCGACCTGGAGGCCGCGCCGCGCGGCCTCCCGTTCAATCATCGTCGCTAACCGTTCGGTCCACGCCGCGGCCTCCTCATGTGTCGCGTCTGGACCCCAATATTCCGGCAGGCTGCATAGATAAACCTTGATCATTGAGTACCCCTCCTATTTTGTATTGTGCCTAACGGCGCGGCGGGAACCCGTTCGCGATTGAGCGAGTTCCCGCCGGGCCATTAGGCCCGGCCTGCGGCGACTAAATCCGCGCTGCGACCTCCCGCGCGAGCGCCATTAGCGCCCGCTCGGCGGCGCGGCGGCTATCTATCGGCAGCATGCCAGCAGCTCCACGGCGGCGGCCAGCGCCCGTGAGGCTATCTCCTCCGGCGTGCAATCGCCGTCGGGTGCCCAATGCCACCCGTCCACGTCGCGCGACACTCGGTCCAGCGTCGCGTAGACGGCGACGCGCTGCAGCCCGCTGCCCCAGTCGCTACCGTTGCCGTCGGCGACTGCGACCACCTCCACCGGCGCGCCGTCGATTAGGTGGTCCGCTATCTCTGCCGGCCGTATCTGCCGGCCGGCAGTCGTTATTGTGATACTGACCACTATCATCACCTCCGTTGTGATTGACGCCGTACGGCGCCGCGCTAGGATACCCGAGGCAGATATCCTAGCGCCGCGCTGTCCACGTCCACCACATTGCCCCCAGCGGCGCGTATGCGATATCCGCTGCCCATACAGGCGATATACGCGCGCGTGCCGCCGATAGATACCTCCACTCCTCCCGTCCGTCGCAAACAATCCTCCATTGCCGTTCACCTCCGTAGTCTATTCTACCACATTTATCGGCACCGAGCAATGCCGAGATAATTCCTGCGCTACCTAATTATCGCCCCGCGCGGCTACCGTTTACATTTATTTACATCCTCCACTGACCATTATCCTACTATCCTCTATAGTATCGCGCCATTCTGCCCAATTCCCCCGCCGCGGCTGTTGCCCAAACCGTATCCTAATCGTGCCTAATCTGTGTCCACTATAATCCCCCAATCGCACCATATCACCCCCAACCCCTAACTCGCACCCTAACCCCAACTCATGCCCCACAGCGCGTTACGCGCCGCCCTAGCGCCAGCAACGACCATTCTCCCAGTAGCCTCTCCCTATGTGCTTCCTAATACCACCACCGCCAGCGACACAACGCTATTCGCCCCAGTAGCACGATGTTATCCCCGCCAGTGACACGATGTTACTTCATCGTGTTATCGGCAAAATTGGTAAAAATGCCGGTGTTTGCCCCACTGCCGATTAGGTTACCATTATCGGCATTGCTAGCCATATCGGCATGCCGAGCGTGTACCGACAGGCCCGATCCCCTATGCGTACCCTACGGCAGACCGGCCCTGGCATAAATTAGTACCTACAACACACACGTGCGCGCGTCTGCGAGGCGCGTGCTCTGTGGGGTTAGGTTTGTGCGCGTTTGCGGGTTTGGGGTGGGGTATGGTTGCGCGTGGGCTGTGGTTGGCGGCGGGCGGCGCGGCGGCTGCGCCGAGGCGCGTGGTTGGCGGGTGGTGTGGCGTGCGGTTAGAGGGGTATGTAGTATATATAGATATGGGATATGTAGTGGGTTGGGGATTTGTTCGCAGGTATGGTAGCCGCGCCGGGGTGAAATGTGGACGGGAATGAGAGATAGGGTGGGGTTAGACTGGGTGATGTTCAATAGTATGGCAGATGTATGGATGATTGGTGGCCACCGCGGGTGGTGTTGTAGAGGGGGTTATGTGTTCATTTGCGTTAGTTTGCGTGTGTTTGTGTTATGTTGAGTGATGGTGCGTATGGATGTGTTGTATAGTGTGGTAGATGTGTTAATTTGTGATATGTTGTGGTGGGATATGTGAAGGTACGTGTGTATATGTATATAGGGGATGGTATGGGTTAGTAGCCGCCGCGGTGGTGGGTTGGTTATGGTATTTGGTGGGCGTGGGCTGATAGTAGGGATGGGGTTTAGGCGGCCGCCGGATGGGGAATAATTATGCAAAGTGTTATAGGAGGCATATGATGATGCGTGTGGGGTACAAGGTTGTACGGCGGGTAGATGGGCGGTATTTGTCGTTGAGTGTGGTGGGGGCTTGGGAAGTTGAGTACCGAGTGGGTGAGTGGGTATATGGGGTAGAGGTTGGTGGCCGCCGGACGGCGTTATTTGTGTGGGAAGATTGGGGCCGGGCGCTTGCGGATGTGCGATATGGCACGTGCTTATGGCGTTGTGAATATGAGCCGTGGGATATTAGGGTGCCGCTGGCTGGGGACAGGTTATGGTTACCGCCTACTCGCTGCCGCGAGATGGAAGAGTATTGGAAATATGTGTTAGCTGGTGATGTGGGGCAGGCATTGCTGCGGGCACCTGGGTTTGGGCCGCGGGGCGTGGTGATGGCCGCGCGGGTGCGGTTAGTGGAGCTAGTATGGATGCCGGAATGGTAAAAAGGTGGGTGGTAGAGATGAGAGTAGAGGATATAGCGTGTGAGGTTAGTGGCCGCGGGCGGATGGTGGGTAGTGGGGCTGTAGTATTGGCGGATGGGAGTATAGTGAAGGCTTGGCGGTTGTGGGTTGGGGATCGTGGGGTTGTGTACTTGGGTAGTGAGGTTGATGGTTTTTGGCAGCAGGTGGGTGGTATGGTATTTGAGGAGGAGATAGCCGCCGGTGTGGTGTATATGCATCCGTGGGGTAGCATTGTTGGCGTGACGATAGCCACGGAAGGAACGGATGTTCGAGACGAGCAAGAGAAGGAGCGTGACAGCGATGGTGACGAAGGATAAGTATCTAACAAACCCGATGACTTTGGGTGAGCTGGCGAGAGAGTGCTATGAGAAGGTGGCCGAATGTCGTTGGGAAGCCTATGAGATTGCGCGGCTATTGGGATGGGATGTTGCGGAGGTACGGATGGCCACGCCTGCGGATGGCGTTGAGCACGAGCTGGCGGCGGTCTATCACGAACTTCTGCATCTTCATGGCTTTCTAATGCATTTGCGGGATGAACTGGGTCGCCAGTCAGTGTGTGATGAATGTGCCGCTGAGGGAACGGGTGTCCGACTGGGGGCGAACAACTCTGAGGAGTGACGCATGATGTCGCTGTCTTGGGATGTGTTTGTGGGGTTATATGTGACCGTGGGGATACGGATATTATTTGCCGCGGCGGATCGGTGTATTGTTGAACGCGGCCTGTGGGATGGGTGGGGTTTGTTGTTTGACTTGTTGGGGGCCGCCGCGTTGTGGTGGCTCTGGCTACGGGCTGCTTGGTGTGAGCCGCGCGATGCGGAGTGAGGTATGTGAGATGACGCTTTTGGCCCTCGCAGTAGGATGTGTGGTATACGGCCTGATGCGGCTGATGTTTTACTGTGCGGGTGTATGTATTAGCCGCTGGGGGTTGTGTGATTGGCGCGGGCTATTGTTTGACTGCTTGGGCTTCGGGATATTCTGGCTGGTGTGGTTTGTTGTTTGGTGGCCGCGCCGTGGCTAACGTCGTGGACCGCATCCGTCTGAGCAAGGCCGCAAAGGAGGTAACGCAGGGCGACGCCCCAGAGCTTCTGGATATAGCTATCACGAAGCGCTGCACGAGGCGATGTCCCTACTGCTATATGGATGCTGGGGACGCTGTTGATATGCCGCTGGTGGCGTTCGAGAAGCTAATGGAAGAAGCAGGCAGGATTGGGGTATTTCAGGTGGCCCTCGGCGGCGGTGAACCCACTATCCATCCGCAATTCATCGACATCTTGGCTTGTGCTCGCCAGCACAAAGTGGTTCCCAACTATACGACTAATGGCGACAACTTGACCAATGAAGTGTTGGAAGCCACTGCGAAGTACGTCGGCGCGGCGGCTATCAGTTACCACGACGGCCACCGGTCCATTGAGCGCGGCAAGCCGCTAACAGAAGTCGTCCCTACCAACATACACTTTATTCTGGGCCATGAAACGGTAGACGAAGCTATTTGGCTGCTGCAGCACCGCGAAGCGTGGGCAGACTACAATGCTGTCATATTCTTGCGATACAAGCCTGTTGGCCGCGCCGATGCTTCTGGGGCGTTGACAATCGAGGACGCTGCGCGGTTTCTTGCTGCTGTAGAGGAAACTGCTGGTGATCTTAGCGGGGCCATCGGCTTCGATGCTTGCTTGGTACCGTTGCTTTTCGGCGGGCCGTTTGCTGATTTCACCTACAGCGCCTGTGGTGCAGCGCGGTTCAGTATGTTTGTGGACGTTGATGGCCGCGCTGCTCCGTGTTCTTTCTTTCGCGACAAAGCGTGGCCGTCGGCATTCGAGCATGGTATCAGGGGCTGCTGGCATAGCAAGCCATTCGAGGAGTTCCGGCAGTCGCAAGAACGAAACGGCGAATGCGCGGGCTGCCAGTTTAGTAAAGTGTGCCGCAAGTGTTTGCTACTGGATGATATTTGCGGCCCGCGCGTGCGCCAGTGTAGGGTGAGCAGCAATGCTTAGCTTAGGTTTTGTCACTAACAGCAGCAGCACTTCGTACTTGGTGTTCTATGACGCATCGGAAGAGGATGAACTGCGCGAAGCGGTTGAGCGCCGAGCTGAAGAAGAAGGTGGCTTCCGGCGGCCCCAGCAATGCTTGGTGACTTACGATACGTTCGAGCAACTGGTGGCCGCCGAGGGCTTCGATTTCAAGGATGATGGTTTCATGGACGTACTGCTGGAGTTTGCACAGCTATTACGTCGCTCCACTTGGCATCCAGGAGATACAAAGCTCCCCGATGTCCCGCGCTACAAAGTGGGGTTTGTTATTGACCCAGAAGACTATTGCTTCGGTGTCTATGATGACGTGTTGGCGGGGCTGCACGAGAAGGGTGTTGTGCTGGCCTACGGCAAGATGTCGTTGTTGTGGTTTTGAATACCCGCGGGAGAAAAATTGCGCATACAGGTTTCGCGGCGGCCCTCAGCGGGAATACTGTTACTGGTGACGGACGATGTTGCAGTACCAGTACGGGCAAGGCGACAAGGTTGTGCATTTGCGGGTGCATGTCAGCCCACTGACGTTGTGCGGCCGCCGTGTGTTGTCTGCGGAGCTGTCGCATCAACAGCCAGAAGGAACGCATATCTGCGGCAACTGCTTGGCAGCCGCGCGGCGGCTAATGGAGCAGATCGGCCAATTGGAGGATATCCATCATGCGGATTGATGTCTTTAAGCGAGGAAGTGGCGAGTACATCGAGTCTACTGATTTCGTGGGGGCTTTATATCATCTTATGCTTGGTCATCGGGTGGAGGTAATGACACCCGCGGCGGTGCGGTTTGTAATCTCTGTTGTAGGCGACAAGGTCATTGTTGAGGTTGCAGAGCGCGTCGTGGGAGAGTACCAATCGGCCCTAGAGGCGTTGCGGGCGGTTATAGACATCGTGCGGGCATACAAAGATCTTGATATGCGAGGTGATGCGCCGTGAAGTGTCCGAAGTGCGGGGAACAGATGATTTTGGAGTTCAGGCTGTCGCGGGTTCGTGGTTGGTCTTTGAGTGATTGGTTGCCTGCGTGGCAGCCCCAGCCGCCCGAACAGCGATGGCATTGCCCAGAATGCGGGCACGTTGTGAACATCCCGAGTAGGGTCGCTGATTGGGTGGCGCACGGTCGCGCGTGATAACTATGTGGGACCCCGAGGTTGATATACGGCCCGTTATAGGTATCTGGGAGCGCTTGTACTTGTGGGCCGCGGGCTTTCTCTTCTGCGGTATCACAATCTATGTTACCATGTGGCTGATAGCATACATTCTTACACACGGAGGTTGCTGATGGATAAGGTTCAACGGGTACAAATAGCTTCACAAGTCGATCCTTGGTGGGAACGCGAGACAATGCTGACTATTGCCGAAGCGGCACAGATATTGGGCGTATCATACGCCACGGCTTTGTGGCTTACACAGAAGGGGCGATTGCGCGAAGGCCCCGCGGGCAGTCATTTTGTTAGCCGCGCCAGCGTGCGCGGGCTGCTGAAAGAATGGAGGAGTGCCCAATGATGGCCTTCGCATTAGCATTGGCATCCCTCCCGCCTCGCCTCCCGCCCGTCTATGTGACGCCGCATGGTGGGGAGCTCGTGTCCATCCCCGATCCCTCCCGCGAGCTCCCCACCGACCCATTTCTTCGCTGTGCCACAAAAGCCTTGCGCGGTGACTATGGCAATTTGGAACGGTGGCAAGAGGAAGCCTACAAGAAAGGATTAGCCGCGCGGCTCAAGGCAGATAAGCCGCTGGTATTGACGCAGTATAATGCTCACGAGGGGCGTTCGGGGCGGGTTGACTGTCATGGCAAACCGTGTGGTTGGCACACGGCGGCTTCCAACAAGATACCCCAGGGTTATGTCATCTGGACCAATCTGACGGGCTTGAGGATCATCTGTGATAGGGGTAGCCGCCGGAATGATAGGATAGCCGCGCGACTCGGCGGCACTTGGGTGGATATTTGGTTCCCAAGTGCCAAAGTGGCGCGGCAACACGGGGTAGACGGGTGGGTGCGCGTTGTCGGGGCAGTCATACCGATGGATGGTGATCTGCTGTGGAATGGGCATTAGCGGGTTTCATCGCGCTGCTGTGGGCAGGCGTAGGGTTCTTGGCGTATTGCGCGATTGTTGCCGCCAGCCGCGCGGACGCGGCGGCAATGAAGCACTGGAAGGAGGTAGGCCAAGATGACGGCTATAGAGACGAAGAGGGTCCAGTGGACGCCGCAGGAGACGGGGTGTAGGCACCGCAAGCAGCGGCCACCTGTCATTGTCCCCCGCGGCATCAAGCTGTATCATCTGCGCTTCTTTGTCAACGGAGAGGTCTCGCCGAAGGGCGGCGTGACGATAGCCATCGACCCGTTCCGTCGCGTTTGGGCGGCCAGTTGGTGTTCGCCAGAGGACAACTTCTGCGGATGGCGCGGCAGCTTGGCGGCGCTCGGGCGCTTGCGCAAGTACGGCGCACTCGCGTGGCAGCCGCTAAAAGCTGACAGAACGGGCGTGCGTGCCTATCGTCTGCCGCGGGGCGAGACGGTAGCGGACGTGGTGGCCCACGTCGTGCAGCAGTTTGCACCGACTGCTTGGTTGCAGAGCGTCAATAGATGGCTGCAGCGGCGCAACCTAGCGGGCGTGGTATTGGCCACCAAGTCTGGCAGCGTACAGTTAGAAGCGTCTCCCAACGGAGAGTGGGCACTTTTTACGAGGAGGGTCGCAAATGAAGCGCAGCATGCTTGAAACTCAGCAGCTTTTGCGTGATTTGCTGCTCAAATATGGCTATGATGACCGCGCGGCGGCCTCCTTGGCGGTGCATTTGGCGGAGCTCCGCAGGTTATGTGGCCATTATGTGCGTGTTCTGGAAAAGGGCGAGGCCATCGACGACCTAGTGAAGCAAGAGAAAATAAAGAGTTTGTCGCAGGTTATTGCGTATCATGCTAGCCGCGCGGCTGTTATCTTTGATGAAGGCGTCGAGTACGTGGATAAGAGCGAACGGCCCGCGGGTGAAATGGCTGTAGTTGCCGACGAGGCCGATACCAATTTGGAACGTGTGCTCAATGCTTTGCGACAAGAAGCAATCCGCCGTGGCATTCTACCGGAGGATGTTGAAGAGGCTGTCGAGGAAGCTAGGGGAGAGACATACGATGAGCAATATGGACAGCAATAATGGCGATATGGGGCAATACGGCAGGGATTGGATATTGGACGAGTCGGGGCGGTCAGTGGCTCCCGAAAGAGCCGAACAGCAAGAACTTAGCCAAAGCGCTTTGTTGCGGGCCATCATCGAAGCAACGGAAGCGGGTAGGTTGGAATGGTACTACGCGCCGGGATGTACTGGCGCAGCAGACTTGGGGCCATGGCACTTTGTCATGCGTGAAAACGACGAGGGGCTTCCATACTTGGAGGCTTGGGCGGTTGCAGGTACAGCACAGGGTATAAGTTGGGCGTGGTACTTTCATCTGGACGAATTGTTTGAGCTGGAGAGGTTGGTGAAAGCCGCCGTTGCGCGGGACAAGGAAAAGCAGCGGCGGGCTTACGATGACTTGATGAGCCGCTTGAAGGGCGGTGCATAGCAATGGCCGATGGACCTAGGGTTGTGCGGCTAAAGTTTGCGCCGGAGTTTGAAGCTGACCTGCGGGCGGGCATGAAGCGTACAACGTTGCGGCTGAATATGGTGCCCGTTGTGCAAGTGGGCGACGAATTGGTGGCAATCAATGCCGAGACGGGTGACGAGATAATTCGCGGGCAAGTAGTTGAGGTCTGGTCGGGGCCGCTGATGATGTTGCCCATCAAATGGTATCAAGCTGAAGGAGTCGATAGTTACTTGGAGCTAAAGCGCTTGCTCGCTAGGTTCTACGACACTGTTCGGGATGACCGTCTCGTCGTGGCTATCGAGTGGAGCTTTGTTCAATGGCGAGATGACTGCGGGACAGTGATGGTGCGGGGCGTCGGTCATTTGAGACAACTGCTGCAGGACATGCTGGATGAGGACTCGGCTACCGTAACTGGCCCAAGCGGTTCTTATCGCGTGCGCTGCCGCGAGATGTGGGAGGACGGCCCCGACTGGGAAGTGTGGCGCGTCGTGAACGGAGAATTGGTGGTGCATGTGGGGTCGTTTTCAGACGCTCTGGACGGCGCGTGGGCGCTTTGGCGGCGAGCGTGCTTGGGCTACGAGGAGGCGGCCGACTAATGCGGGCAACAATAGACCAGAGCTTCGACGAAGAGCTGTACACCCGCGAACGCCAGCGATGGCACAATTGGTTTGTGCACCAGTATGGCAGTTCCTATGACAGGAACGACATGATAGCGCTTGTCTTCGTGACGTATATGCAAGAGCGCTACGGGCCATCTTGCCGGGATAGGGAGACGGGCAAGATTATGGATTGGGGCCAGGCCCTCGCGCGGGAATGTTATGGTGTGAATTGGAATGACGTGATGCCCGATAGTGCACCGTCTGAGGACGATGCGCAACGGGCCGAGGCATGGATGCGGGGTAATTGGCCTGATTGGGTTGACGTTGAGTTTTTGGCCCGCCAAGCAATGCGTGCCGAGGAGGCCGTCAGCGATGAGTGATTGGTTTCCTTGGGTTTGGTTCATGTTGGGTTACATGTCGGGTTTTTACGACGGCGCGGCCACGGGGCATGAATTGGACGCCGAAGTGCTTGGACATCGGGCTGAGATTGCGTATCGGAAGATGGTCGCGGCGTTCGCGGAGTTGGGCGACTATAGCAAGTTTGTGTCGGTTTTGCTGGCCCGCGCGGCGCACAAGGTCTTGAGCGACGAGGAGGCGGCTGACCAATGCGAGAACAATCTATGAAACGGAGTGATAACAGGCGAGTACCGACCGAGCGCAAGCGCCCAAGGACCGCGAAGCATCGCCATGGAAGCTCGGGAGGTGGCGTGTATCCTGCACCGCGCCCCTGTCGAATCATTGAGAATGGGGAGTGTTAGTAATGGGAAAGGTGCCTCCGAAGTTTATGGTTGCCGCGATATTGCGGGCTGCTGAGCGACAACATACGAACCTACTGCCTTCTGACGCGGGCGCATTGGCGTATCTGGTGGCATTGCGCCACGGGGTCACCAACCTGACGTTTCGTTCCCCCCGACGGTGTGTGGTCGGGGGACATCAGTGCGGCCATTGCGGCCTTGCAAGGCTGGGGTGCGATAGACAGGAACTTGTGCATCACAGAACGCGAGCGCGAGGAATACAACCGCCTGCCCGATGATGTGCGGCGGCTGATAGACAAACTTTCTTCAACTGCTGCGTCCATCCTCTCTGAGGTCGAAGATCCACGGCTATTGGGTTGTATCTGCCGTGTCGTCCGCGAGGTCTGTGTCCGGCCTGATGTTGCGGGGGTGTGCTGATGTGCGAGTAATCTACCAGCCGCGAGGCAAAGGGAGAGGGGGAGTCGTATGCCGACAGCGAGAATAGATGTGAGTTCGGCCATACAACTAGCTGATATTGCTGCATGTGCTGAATTGACCGCAACCCACTTGCGTGAATTGTCTAGCGGTTCTGCTGCTGTGCCAGCAAAACAGGGGCTTGTACTGCGCATGATTGAGATACTGCAAAGACTAAAAGCAAGCGCTTCCCCAGAGTGCCTGATCTACGGCAGATATGAGTATCGCTCGCCAGTAGCTGAAATCGCAACCAGTGCTTTGCCTTGTGATTTGGATGTGCTGATGCATAGTTTGCAGTCCATTGTGCGAAGCCAGCGGGCAGCCGCTTCCTTTGCCGCTCAAATGTTGGAACACTTATCTGACAACATCGTAACGGCCTTAGGAGGTGTGATATGAGAGTAATCTACGAGCCGCGAGGCAAAGCACGGGAATATGCGCCGTTGGCCGTCAACTTGTACACCGGCGGTTGGAACGGCGGCGGTTGCAACAACGGGTGCAAGTACTGTTATGTTCAGTGGATGCCCGGCTTCCGCGATAGGCGCGGGCAGCCGCTTTGCCTGAGGGATGGCGTGCTTGAGCAGCTTGAGAAGGATGTGGAGGAACTGGCCGCGCGGGGCTGTCAAGACGAGATACTGCTGAGTTTTACGCATGATCCCTTCCTTCCCAGTGACACATCAATACAGACGGAGCAAGGTTTCGTGCCTATGCCTCCTATCATGCTTCACCCTGTTCAGCGCGCGCTGGACATCTTAGTTGAGACCGGCCTGAAGTGGACCACTCTGACCAAGAACCCATACATAGCCCTTACAGCCGGCGAGGATTTTTATCGCAAGGCGGGTGCGCGATGCCGCTTTGGTGTTTCGTTGTCTTGGGTGGCAGAAGCCACCGAGGAAGCCCGATGGTGGGAGCCAAATGCTGACATTCCGGCGCTACGTATAAACTGCTTGGGCCAAGCCAAGGACTATTTGGGCCTTCGCACTTGGGTTTCATTGGAGCCTGTTCTTGACCCCGTGCAGGCCATCGAACTCATCTGCAGCTACAGCGACATCGTGGACGAGTGGCGGATCGGGTTGGCTAATTACGTGGAGAAGTGGCCCGCCGAAGCGCAAGAACAATACTGGGGATATTGGCGGGGTTTCTGGTTGCGGGTGCGGCAGCCGTGGCATGGCTTCGATTGGGCCGTCGCCGCTAAGGAGTTTGGCGAATGGCTCGCCAACACGCTGCAGAAGCACGCGCGGGCTTGGTATGTCAAGCACAGCTTGAGGCCCTATATGCCGAAGGGGTTTCCATACGAAATGGGGGATGTTTCCCATGCCAGCAAGAGTAACGTTTCGCGCGGCAACTGAAGCCGAATTGATAGGTGCGCTTCTAAAGGACGCACAGTATTGGCCCGCCGAAGTGCTTCTGAAGATATGGAAGACACCTGCGCAATTGGTGGCCACGGTCGAGTGTGGCTCTGTGCCAGATGGTTCGATAATCGAAGAATACATCGATGATGCGGCCCGCGACCGTGCTTGGGGCTTCGACGAAAGCGAACTTGAAGAACTGGGGAATGCGGATGCTGCGGATTGTTTTGATGAAGACGAGTTGCGCGAGATGTATGAGGAAAGCACAAGCAGCTTGTTGGGGGCACTGAATGAAGGACTTCATATTGGCCACGACTTGGCAGAACTGCTGCGGCAGTGGCTCGCCAGCTTTGCTCGGGGTGTGCGCACGGTATGGATAGCCCGCCGCGCGGGCTACTATCAGCTCGGCGGCCTCCCCGACAACTTCTCCGATGACAAGGCATTTGAGTTGTGGCGTGAAGCGTTCATCGATGAACTCAACCGAAGGCTGGATGAGTATTGGGACTTGTCGGCTTATGACGATGCGGATGTGCTTCTGGATGAAGTCTACGAGCTTCGTGCGGAGAACGCGCGGTTGAAGCGCGAGGTTAAAGAATTGAAACAGCGCGAGAACGATGGCTCACAATAGTTTGCCGCCGGTGGCAATTGACACCACGTTCAGCAATACAATATAATACGAAAAACATCCTCGGAGGCACGCTATGGAGTTACCACCTGATAAGGTTGAGTTGTTGCGGCGGCTTCTCCCGTATCGTGGAGCCACACTCCGAATAGCAGAAACACATCCTGAAGTGCTAACTGCGCTCTACGAACTTTTCGATGGTGTAGTTACCCGCGCGGCCCGTTTCTTGGGTTGTTGCAAAAAGCGCCTGCGGCGCGCTTGGCAGACTGCGGGGCTAGAACCCAACAAGAACTACAATGTCAACCGCATTCCCGACCCCAATGATTATGTGGATGACATAGCCTATGCCAATGCTTATGATCGTGCGCAGCTAGCGGCGCAAATGGCCCCGCCCCAAGCGCTGGAAGAACTCGACCGTTTCATGCGGGAAAGTTCCGAGGTCAGCGATGGCGACGTGGCGGCCATCCTCGATCAGCTTGGCATCAGCATAGACGATGACTTCGACAGCATTTGGCGTGCTGTCACTGAGCTGCAGGATGCCCTGAAGCCCCTAAAGATTGAGCGCCGCACTACTACTTGGCACATCCCCGAGAATAAGCCCATCGGCATCGCGGCCCTCTCCGATATGCACATCGGTGCTGATGGTACCGATTATCGTGTCCTCGGGGCCGTTTTGAAACTCATCTACGATACCGATGGTATGTATATGGTCTGCCACGGCGACATCATCAACAACTATATCAGCCGCAGCCCCGACACCGAGAGGCACAGCCAGGTGCTTTCACCTGCTGTTCAGAAAGAACTCGCCAAGCGCATCATGGAGCATTTCGGCATTAAGAAGAAGGTCATTGCTATCACGCGCGGCCAACACGAAGCGTGGAGCATTCGCCAGGACGATTTCGACCCGGCGGCGTATTTCGCCAAACATGCAGACGCGGCCTATCTTGGCCCCGGCGGTGTTGTCCATGCGGAATTCCCCGATGGTACTAAATACGTCTTTGGCATCTGGCACAAGTATCGGGGTTCTTCTATCTATGACGAGACGGCCCGCGCGAAACGTGCTTATAGAGAACACGGCGCGGGCCAATGGGATGTCACAATAGTCGGCGATAAGCACACTCCTGCGGTCAGCTACGAGATAGCCGTAGGCAAACTGTGTGCATTTGTCTGCTCGGGGGCCGCCAAGCTGGGCGACATGTATGCCGACGATTTGGGCTATATTGACCAGCGGCGCTTCATGGTTCCCGTTGTTATAATATGGCCCGAGAAGCGCAAGATGTGGCTGACTCTGGACTTCGTAGAAGGCGTACAATATCTAGAGTATGTGCGGCGGGCTTGGGATGAGCGCGCCAAAGAACAGATAAAACAGGAAATTCACCAGGGGGCTACCAAAGACGGAAGGGCTACCGCTGGACGAAAGAGCCGAAAGAGCACCCGACGTCGAAAAGATAGTAAGTGATTTTGTGCGGGGGCACATGCCGGAAATTGCGCATGTTAAGATAGCGGTTTTCTTGAGCAGATGCAAGAGCGGGCCGAATGCTACGATATATACACTGGCAGGTAATAGCGAGCAACTCGGTGGCTATCATGTGGTGTTGGTGTTTCGCAAGAACTGGTGGGAGCGCACTGATGGGTACCAGCGGGCGTATGTTTTGCGCCACGAGCTGGAGCACATCGGGTGGCTGATAGACAGAGCGGTTATTGTTGATCACGACATTGACTTGGGCATCTTCTACAATGATCTGTTCTATCTGGATCAGGCCCCGCGTGGTACCCGCGCGGCAATCTATTACATGCTCAAGGCATTGGCAGATGCCTATGAGACAGATAGCCTGCGCGAGATCATGCGGCGCATAAGCCCACACAGGAGGCGTAAGAATGTATCTAACTGAGGCATATATCCGCCAGCGGTTGCAAGAGTTGCGCATTCCCGAGTGTTTCCATGAGGCTATTGTAGCAAAGTGGCGCAAGGGCAATGCAGAACATGCCGACCAGGACGAGTCACAGCTGGACTACAGGGAGATGTTGTTACCCGAAGATGCAGATAGATTGTGTTATACTTTTATGGCCGAGGTGGCGGCGGATATGAGCGAGGACGAGTGGCGGATAGTATCAATGATACAACAGCAGGCCGCGGTGGTTTTCACGATGGCCGCCAGACTGGGCTGGACTTCGTTTCATGTGGGAGAGCCGCGGCGGCCAATAATCTACGTCGCGGGGCCATATAACGCTCCGACATGGGAAGAGAAACAACAAAACATCAAGCGGGCCGTCGAAGCAATGGCTGCTCTCTTGGAGAAGGGCTGGGCACCCATTGCTCCTCATGCTATGTATGGGGGTATGGAATATGAGTTCGATATTCCTGAAGAAGTCTTCGTAGACGCGGATTTAGCATTTCTTGACGCGGCGGCGGCTTTTCTGTATCTTGGCAGTAGCAAAGGTGCAGATCGCGAGCTTGCCATAGCGCGGGCCCGTGGTATACCCATATACTATGATGTAGAAAGCGTTCCTGAACGTGGTGAGATACATGTCGGCGAATGAGGCACTACTGGCTCTGCAGCGGCAATTGGCAGAGGCCCAGAAGGTGGATATTGATAACCGCAAGCGGGCGTTGTTGCAGGAGATCGCCCGCATTGCAGAGCGCATACCAACTATCGAGGGCCAACTGCGCGGGCTAGCAGATGAATACAAAGCGTTAGGCGACAAACAGACGGCCGCCGACCTGGCGGCTATTGCTGATGAAATCCGCAAACGCGCGGCTGGTGTCATTGAATTCGGCGCGGCTACACAGTAGCGATGTCTGTCACAATAATCTGGGGCGCCGATAGCGGCGCCGACATCAAACTCCCGTTTGCCGGGAACTGCGCCCTCGTCGGTACCCGCATAGTCGGTACCGGCAGCGGGGATGTGGCGCTCGCCTTCAATGAGTTCATACCCGATGAACATACTGTGGCGTTGTACCACATGAATGAAGCCGCATGGACGGGGGCGGAGGGGGAAGTGGTTGATAGCAGCGGGAATGGGTATCACGGGGCGGCTCGCAATGGGGCTACCACAACAAGTGGATGGTTTGATCGTTGCGGAGAATTCGGTGACAGCCAGTACTGTAACGTACCTGCACTAGACGTTCTCATAGAGCCGCCGCTGACCACGGAGGTGTGGATATATTGGCGCAGTCGAGGCCTCTATCTCCATCATGACATCGTGCGCAAACTATACAATATTCAGTGGGGCGTGCAAGATGTAGGGGAGGAGAATGGCAAGGTCTACTTGGATTTCTACAGCGATGTCGCACGGTACTCGTACCGTACGTCTGAGGCTATTATATCGCCAGAAACTTGGGGACATCTTGCAGTCGTAATAGCAGATTACGAAGATGTCAGTTTGTATCTTAACGGTAATTCAGTGGACTTTGCCTTCCTTGGTGTTGCCTCTAATACATTTTATTATTCTCCACTGCGCATCAGCAGCGGTGAGTCTTGGGGAGGGTACTTGGATGAGTTGCGCATCAGCTCCACTGTCCGCTACACCTCCGACTTCAGCCCCCACCGCTACGAACCCGGAACAGTCACGGCGCGCTATCAGGTTGGTTCGCCCCAACGCATTACCGCCGTTGACTGGGGTGGCCTCCTGGGAGCGGACTACGGGGTGGTAACCAAAGTGGAGGTCAACACCACCAGTGGGTGGCGGGTTGTGGCCGAGGACCCAGCAGGTCTGACGCCGCCACTAACAAATCTCAGTTACATTACTGCCGGGCCGGATATTGTGAGAGTTACATTGGCACCAAGGGCTGATACACTGCAGAGTGAAACACCGGTGCTGGATTGGCTCAAAGTGGCATTCGAGCCTGTTGGACTGCCCCCGGCTCTGAGGGCTAGTTTGTTGCCACGGCGCTTGACAGCTTCTCTACAGCCCCGTAGACTAAAGGCAGAGCAAATAGGCAAACGCTTTATTGTCACATCGGCTGACGAATAATGCCAACAAAGGAACCCGAGACCTATACCATAGGCGAGAACTGCCCGATCCGTATCAAGATAACCGAAACGAGTGGTGCTTCTTTTGGCCTTGCTGCGTACTCCATCAAGATATATGACTCCGAAGGCACCCTCAAAGAGTCGGCGGATAGCACGAATGACCCTGACTTGTTTTTCTACTCCGGCGGCATTCTCTCTTACTACTGGGATGTGGACTCTGCCACCTATTCGGCGGGCACTTACTATGCCGTCTTTACCTTCACGACAGATAGTACGCCCGCCGAAACATATAAGAAACAGGTAAAACTCGAAGTGCGGGACGAACCCGACCTGTCGTAGGTGTCTATCATGTGGGAAGCATTGCAGAGCTTTGCGCAGCAGGTTGTGGTACAAGTTTTGATCCCTTTGGCGACATTGCTGCTTCTTATGCTCGCCAGCATTTTGGTTAGTTGGCTATCGAAGCATTTGAACTTGGCGTGGGCTGAGAAGGCATGGAACCGCCATGTGGGGCTGGTGGAACTTTTGGTGGCCGCCGCCGAGCAGCATCCTTCACTGCGGGGCAAGTCTGGGCACAGCAAACGCATGTGGGTTGCTAAGAAGCTCATGGAGTTCTTGGGTGAAGGGCAGTTCGACCCCGCGTTGTTCGATGTGCTGGTCGAAGCGGCGGTGCACAAACTGAAGGAGGGCGAGAGTGATGGGGTTGTTCGGGAGTCTGAGGAAGAAGTTGGAGAGGAAGTTGCTAAGTAAGCTGCGCGAGAAGGTAGCTCATGAAGTTTTGGAACGCGAAGGACCCAAGGTGGCTGCGCGTTTACAGCGTGAGCGCGGGCCACTTTCTGATAAGGAGTTGGAACTAATCTGGGCATGCATGGAATACTATACGGAGGAATTGTTGCGGTGAGCCGGGGGGACTATTGTTGTCTGCGGAGTGGCTTGATGCATTGCGAAGGCTTTGCACGGAGCTACATTTGGGATATGCCGAGTTGGTGTCGTTTGGCTTGGCGGCATACATTGTATTATTGACGCGGCATTTCCGGCGGCTGTTGGATGATTACCAACAAGACCGCGAGATTATAAATCGGCTTGCGAATGCAGTGGACAACTGCACGCGGGCTATTGAGCGGTTGACAGATGAAGTGCGCTGGAAAATACGAGGAGGTGGCGAGTAGGTGTATATCGCCCAGATAGCGCTGTTGATGGTGGCCGCCGCCGCGATTGTTTGGTCTTTGTGGCTGGCCCGTGCCCACTGTCGGGGCCACCAGTGTCCGCCCAAATTACTTGAGCGCCAGGTGAATGGCATTGAGGAGCGCCTACGCCGAATGGCCCCTGACGATTGCGCTGAACCGGCCGATACCTTGCGGCACATTGCGTGACCTGCCCATAGAGCACCGCATGTCTGCTTGGGTTGACGTTCCGCCCCAAGCGGACTTAATTGTTTGTGCAGAGCCTTTAGTAGCTGCACCACAGGTAGAGACGGCGCGGCCATTTATTGAGACACTTCTTTTGCAGACGCGCTGGCTTGTTGTCAACGTCCTCGCGAAGGAGCTTTTGCCCAGCATCCCTGAGCATTGCATTCTCCTGTACCGTCCCAGCATCTGGGCAGCCAACATTCCGTTGCAATTTTTACGGGGCCGCCCTGTTTGGATAGCCCGTGGGCATCCCAAAGACCAGTGGCGTGCGTTTCTTGATCTGCTTGTGGCGGGGGTTTACCCTGTAGGGGTGACATTAAATGTCACGCGAAAGGTATGGTCATATTCGTTCACGCCCATTAGCAACGATGGTACAATATGCACAGGCACGCAGAGCTTGGTACAAGCGTGGCGCAGGCGTGTGGCAGAAATATGCGCTCCTTATGTGGGCACATAAGCGACGGGTGATTAGTAAGCCGCCGTTTCGCCTGAAGGTACCACAGAGCAACATAGAGGAGCGTGTGCTCAGATGGATGAAGAGCGTGCTGAGCAAAAAGTAGAAGAAACCATGTTGGCGCGGGCTGTTGACGTATTCAGGGAAGAGCTATTGCCCGCGCGGCTATATGATATTGCAGATGAGAAACTTGTGGCAGCCTACATGCTATCGTGTGGCCAACCCACGACAGTTATAGCGGAGACACTTGGTGTGCCCTTGGGGGCACTCCATGCATGGCTTGCCTATGACGAAGAAGTCCGCGAGGCCATTGATAGGTTTAATGAGGTCCGCGAACAGGAGATATACAGCCGCGTCCTTGACATACTGGCTTCCTTGCTGCAGCGCGATGATCTCACGCCGGAACAGCTTATGTCTGTGCTTGGTCTTGGCTTGCGTATGAAGCATGGCAGCGACACACGTTCGCAGACGCGGCGGCGCATCGAACTCAAAGAACAAGAGCTTGATTTGAGGATGGCTGCGCTGCAGAGTCAGCACAAGCCGAGTTTCGATTGGGTGATAGAATTGAAAGAACAATCCGACGGCGTATTTAGCGCAGATGTACCGCAGCAAGACACAGATGAGAATTGAAGGCCCACGCGGGCCTTTACTGCTTCCTCCAGTTTGGACCCCCGATAACTGGAAGGCACTAAATCCTCAACTGCAACGCTTCATTTACGACGCTTGCACGGACTTCAAGTTCTTCCTCCACAACGTTTTTCTGCCGTTTCATAGTGAAGTAGAGGGAGAGCCGTGGCCCACGAAACTACCGTGGCACATAGAGCAGTTGTGTAATGACCTGCAGGCCGCGATCCCCGATGCATTGGTGCCATTCAAGAAGAGCGATCCTTCGCGGCCCATAATGGTTTGGATACTCCCCACGGGGCATTTCAAATCCTCTACAGCTTATGCCCTGTCTTTGTGGCTCATAGGTATCAACCGCAGCGTCTCCATCCTTTCTATCTCGGCTTCGGGTGAGACAGCGGAGCGCATGGTGTCGGCTGTCAAGTTGCATCTTACCCAAAATCAGCGGTTCATAGATATTTTTGGCCCCGCGCGGCTGGATGACACGGAAGGTCCGTGGCAGGCGCGCAAGTTCACAGTAGAGCGCCCCATCAGGCGACAATCTCCCACGATGTTCGCCGCCGGTGTTGAGACCGAGATTGAGGGCCATCGCTATGACATTGCGATAGCCGACGATGTTACTACTGGGCGCAACAGTAGCACGCCGGGCAACCGCACGGCAGTCAAAGAAACCATGACGAAGGTTGTCTGGCAGCGTCTGCATCCGTCGCGGCGCATACTTCTCGTCATCGGCACGATGCATCATTCCGATGATTACCTGGCGTGGCTGAAGCGGCGGGCCGAAAGCGGCGATTCGATGGTACAACTGCGGTTGTTTCCTGCTGTATTGAGGGGTAAGTGGCCGCCCGATAAGAAGGACAGGTCGAAGCCATATCGTTTGCCCAATGGCACATGGAATGTCGAATGGGACCCCGAACTAGAGGTGTTGTGGCCCGAATTCTGGACGCCCGAGCGGCTGTTAGAGGATTGGCTACAGGACCCTGGGGCTTTTGCATTGACACGCTTGCATATCATACAAGCCCCCGAAGGGCAGTTGTTCCCATTGGAAGTGCTCCAACATAACTGCCGCGCCGATGGAAAGGTCAACAATATGGGAGTTGAGAAACCCGCGATTACTGCTTGGCATCCCGAATGGGGGCGGGCACGCAACGAAGCAATGACTGCGCAGCAGGGACTGCGACTGAAGCGCATTGTTTTGGCTATTGATCCGGCGGCCACCGCGCCCAGGCCAGGCAAGGACCCAGACTACACAGCAATAGAGTTGTGGGGACTTACAGAGGACAACCTGCGCGTGTTACTGTGGCTTGACCGTTTTCGCACGGGCAACCCGACGGCGGCCCGCGAACGTATTGCAGAACCCATCCGCGCATTTGAACCTGACGAAGTAGTATACGAAGCTCTTTCGATGGACCGCTACTTTGCGATTGATTTGGCCAAGGAGATCGGTATGCCCATCAAGACGCGGCCGCTGACTAAGACGAAGGCCGAGGAGTTGAATGCGCTGGCGGGCTTCGCTGGTTCGGGCATGATGTTGTATGCGTGGGGCGACGAGCGCAGCGCGACGATGATGTCTGTGTTTGAGGATGAGCTGGCTTCCTATCCAGGTGCACACGATGATACGGTGACAGCCGCGCTTCATGCATTTGCGCTGTTTAAGCAGAAGCGCGGGCCAGAAGGTGGAGAAGCCAAAATCTTGACAAGCGATGATGAAACAGTTGAAAATGGTGAAAAGAAAACACCGCGGCGACCGGAAGATGCTCCGCGGCCGTTTAATCTACCGCCGCGGCCGCTCGCCGTACCGGGACGGTTCTGGTAAATGGAACGCATTCTAAAGTTGCGGACTAAGGATGGCCAAGAGATCGAAGCCGTGGTCATTGAAGACCCGCGGCCAGAAGTAGATGCACGCCTCATCAAGGGTGTAGACGATCCCCTCGCGCCTCATTTTGTCCTTGAGCGCTCTGCCTTCCGGAACAAAGAACGCTACATTGCGCTAGAAAGCCCACAGGTCATTGCCAAGCAATACGATCCGTTCTTCCGTTCGTACAACATCACTGATGTTGCGGAGCCGCCGGTGCCGCCGGGCTATTATGTCGAGATATATCGCCGCTGTCCTACTACTCGCGCGGTGATAGACGCTCGCGTGGCGGCTGTCGTGGGCCTCGGATATGATATTCGCTATAAGCCAGAAGTGGCGTGGCAGGGTCAACACACCACTCTCAAGGAACCCGATACTGCCGCGCTGAACCGTCGCGAGAAAATTTTGCGGGCAATCGAGAATTGCGGGGCACTCCTGTCCTTCCAGGAACTGCTGGAAGCCGTTTGGCTTGATGTGGAGCTTACAGGCAATGGCTATATTGAGCTGACCCGCGATGGCGAAGGTGAAGTAGATGGTTTCCGACACTTGCGCAGTGTAGAGGCGCGCATATCGAAGGACTACCGCGTTATCTATCAGATCAAGAACTATCAACCAGTGCAGGCATTCGCCATCTATGGTACGGAAGCCACGCATCTATTGGTAGAGCCTATTCGCCAGAAGGTTGGCCGCGGCCATCGAGAACTTTGGAAGGTCGTGGGCCTCCACAAGACTGTTTCTCCGGATGAAGTGGAGAAATGGGGCGAGGAAGGTAGGGAGATACGTCCCACGCACGAGATGTTACATTTGAAACATTATTCGCCCGCGGACAGCATTTATGGCGAGCCGCCCATTTTGTCGGCCGTCGAAGATTACCTTGGTGGTCTTTATGCGCGGCTGTTTAATATAAGCTACTTCAATGCTGCTACAGTTCCGCGCATGATGATCATCGTCAAGGGCGGCGAACTGAACCCCAATGTCGAGGCGGCCATCAAGAACTTCTTGCGCGAGCAGGAAGCAATGGAAGCTCTCAACCAGTGCCTGCTTGTCACGGTGCAAGAGGGCATGGACGTACAGATAGAGAAGCTCAGCAGCGAGCAGCTACGCGACGCTGGCTTCATTGAATATCGCGAACAGTGTGACGCTGGTATTCGCCGGGCTTACAGAGTGCCGCGAAGCTGGGTTGGCGAAGTCGAAGGCGGCGGCCGCCAACAGGTTACAGAAGTCAATCAAAAGTTCCTGCAGGCCGTTGTGCGCCCACACCAGGTTCGCCTCGAGTCGGCGTTCAACCGTGTTTTCCGTGAGCGCCTCGGCGTGGACGATTGGGTACTTGTTCTGCATCAGCACCAGGTCATGGACCGCGAAGTCTTCGCGCGATGGGCGGAGACTCTGCGGCGCAATGGTATAGCTACCATCAACGAACTCCGTGCGGAGATAGGCTTGGCACCGATACCCGGTGGCGATATTGCACACATTATGCCGATGGGCATGGGTGTTGTACCTGTCCAGTACTTGGCGGCATTAGCACGGGCGCTGCAAGAAGGCCGCGGCGATACATTGCAAATAGAGAATCCAGCCGAGGGCTTGAAGCCCATGGGACTTGCGTTCTTGGCTGAGCCGAGGTTCGAGAAGCAGGCGGCGGCTGCCAAGAATGAGTGGATTAGGTTCTTGGGTTGGTTGCAGGCCGCGGCCGACAGCGGCACACTCGATAACATAGTTTCGTTGGTATCACCAGAACCAACACGGGTGGATGTTTCCGATGAAGACGAACCATCCGATGCAGACTGATTATGATTATCCTGGTTGTCCGATTTGTGGCGCACTATTGAGCGACTTGCTTGATAAGAAGGACTTGGCAGAGGAGGAAGGTCGCGTAACTGTAACATGCACCGTATGCGGCAATGTCATAGAAGCGCGGCTGCCGTACAAAGGCAGATATTGGCTGGTGTATCCGTTCGTTAGCCGCCGCGGGCGCAAAAATACAAAAAGGAGGAAAAGGACTTGACAGCTTTCGCGGCGGCTATCTAAGATAACACCGAAATGCCATATCGTAGCATCGCCGAGTTGCCACCGGCGTTTAAAAACTTTACGAAGAAACAGAAGCGGTGGGTCTTGCCCGTATTGAATGCGCTGCTGCGCATTTACGACGAAGGGAAGGCCATCAGGATCGCCATAGGATTGCTTAAGAAACACTTCGGGTTGAAGAAGGCCCGGCCGAAGGCCAAGCAGGCGACTGATGGCAATAAGTGAAAACTCGGTTCCACTGTTCTATGCGACAATTGACAAGGTTGCGGAAGAAGAGGACAAACTTGAGTTTGATGTTGTAGCTTCCACAGATGCGCTGGACAAGGATGGCGAGATAATCGACCCCGCGGCCATCCGCAAGATGAAATCTGTCCAGCGCGTTCCCTACTGCGTGGCTTCTGACCATCGCGAAGCGCGCATTAATCCTCTCACACAGGTCGGTTGGGCATATCCCATCCCTGATACTCCCGACAATGTTTTCAAGGCTCATGTTGAGTTATGGGCCGACTATCCTCGCGCCAAGGAATACTGGCTGGTACTTCGCAAAACGTGGCAAGAGCAGAAGGTAAGCATCGGCGGCGAACTTGCGAAGCCGAAGACGGTTGAGTGGAAAGATGGTCGCCGCGTGCGGCGTATTCATGACATCGATCTTGACCACATTTTGGCTGTGCGTGGCTCGGCGGCTGCCAATCCGGAGACCGCCGTCGAGCTTGACATGCGGAAGGCCCTTTTCAAGACAGCAGACGAGCTTTATGGCGAGGATGAAGCCGATAAAGAGTGGCACGGTATGAGTGCTGAGACTATCCGTGACAAGATAATAGAACAGATGCTTCAGAAGTTCCCAGCGGCCAAGAACGCTTGGATCGAAGAGTTATACGAGAATGGCGCTGTCGTGGAAGTGAATACAGGTGATGGAGCTTACTCGTACTACTGGGTGTCGTATAGCGTCAGTGCTGATGGCGAGGCAAACATTTCGGAACCCGTTCAGGTTCGAAGGGCTTGGCGAGATGAGCATGGCAATTTGATAGCGGGCGAGAAGACGGTGGCATTAATCGACCGTGCGCGTGGCGAGGGCCAAGGCGTTGGTGGCCCGCGCCAAGGTGACGGCGGCACCGATACATGTGTCTGCCCCAATTGTGGCTACGAGATGCCGCACGAGCGCGGCACCCCATGTAACGAACTAACATGTCCAGAATGTGGTACAGCAATGGTCGGCAAATCGGAGGCCGAGGACATGTGGGACGAATTGGACGAAGCACAAGAGCTTCTTGATGAAGGCAAGGAGTTTGTACCGTTCGATGACGAACTTGAAAAGGCAGCGGCTAATGTTTCGCTGAAGCCGTGGCGGAAGACTGGCTATGCCAAGAAGCTACCCGCTTCGTGCTTCCTGTACGTGCCCGATCCGAAGAAGCGTTCGACGTGGAAGTTTCCTGTGTTTGAGGGCGAGGATATGGACCCGAAGACAGGCCGCTATCGCAAGCGCGGCAAGTTGAACTGGAATGCGCTAAGGAATGCGGCCGCGCGGCTGGCGGCCATCATCAACCGCATCAAGCAGGGCCGCGGCTTTAAGAGTATGAGCCTCGCTGAGGCCCGCAAGATGGTAGCAGTCGTCAAGAAAAAGATAGCAGCCTTGTACAGGCGCATAGGGAAACCATTACCGGATGTGCTAAAAAAGACCACCGAAGTGGGTGACGAACGCATGAGCGTTGTCCAGCAACTTCTCAAAGTTGTAAGCGATCTCTTGGGCAAGGATGGCGTCGAAGCAGAGGACGCCATCGAGGAAGCCGCCGAGGCTATTGAAGAAGAGGCCGCGACCACCGAAGAGGCCGAGAATACCGAGGCGGCTGCCGAAGAGGAAGTCCAAGAAGAGAAGACCGAAGACAAGGCGTCTGACGACATTGACGCCCGTTTCAAGGCTCTGGAGGAACAGATTGCCGCGCTGCGCCAGGTTGTCGAGCAGATGGCTTCGGAAGAGAAGACCGAAGACGCTGCCGAGGAAGACAAGACCGAAGAGGCCGTTGAAGAGGCTTCCGAGGAAACCGCGGACGAGGCCGAAAGTGAGACTAGTGACGAGCCAGCGGCCGATGATGAGGCCGAGAAGGCTGATGACACGGCGGCCATCGCTGCGGCTCTTCGCGAAGCGCTGCAGCCGATTGTCGAGCGCATCGAAGGCTTGGAAGAGTCGGTCAAGAAGGTGGCCAAGGCGCGCGGCATTTCTCTCCAGGTCGATAAGGCCGAGCCGCAGGCTGACGATGCCGAAGAGGAAGATGGTTCACTGATGGCATTCGAGCTGGCCCTACGGCAGTTTACCGGCCGCGATAGCAGCTAGTATAGCTTTTCAATTTACAGGTGAATGATAATGCCGAGTGTTGACAAGGCCACCACTGGCATCACCAATGTTGGCACGCAGGGCAGGCTGAACCCTGCACAAATGCGGGAGTTTATCCGCAAGGCGCGTGACCAGCAAGTTATGATTAAGATCGCCCAAGCGCTTCGCGCTGAGGGCGGCAAAGTAATGTGGTCCACCATCGACTATGACGAGCCGGTTACCGTCTGGGACAAGTACGGAAGCTCTTGGCCCAGCTACGGTACCACCAGCCCGTCGTTCAGCGGCCAGACGCTTTCCACGCATAGCGTCGAGGCTAAGGTCGAGCTGGACAAGGTGGTTCTGCCGCATTGGAATATTGAGCGCGAGGGCATCGAGACCACCATTGTTGACCAGCTTGCCAAGGCTTTCGGCAATGACCTTGAGCGCGCAGCCATCCTCGCCGATAGCGATGGCACTGACCCGTACAGCGGTGACACTGGCGAAGGTATGCTGACGGCGTTCGATGGTTGGTATGAGACCATCCGCACCAGCGGTACAACCTATGACCATGCTGGCGAGAAGGTCAATGCCACGCTGTTCTATGAGATGTGGGAAGCCCTGCCGCTGAAGTACCGCACGAACCGCAAGGACTATCGGTTCTTTGTGGCACCGGATGTGGCTTCGGCTTGGACTCGCTATCTGGCTTCTGTTGGCCACGCGGCTACTTCCGAAGGCTGGGTGGCGAACACGGAGGACGGGCTGGTTCAGTATGCCGCGGGCATTCAGCTTGTTGAAGTGCCCAAGATACCGGTGAATCGCCCTGGCGTGCTGAGCCAATCTGCTGTGACGACCGGCCAGTATAGCTTCGTTATCCTCACTCGCCCCGAGAACCTTGTGGTTGCATTCGACCCTGAGCTGCAGTGGGAAGTTGGCGTCGAGTCGGACATCCGCCGCAAGGTTGTGTGGGTGAAGTGTGGGTTTGTGGCTGGCTTGCTGAACCCCGAGGATGCGGTTGTTGGCGTGAACGTCTTGCCGCAGCCTGACACCAGCGTGTCTGCCTAGTAGTGCAGGTTCGGGCACTGGGGAGGCGGGGGCCATAAGGCACCCCGCCTCCCAAACAATCTAATATAGGAGGACAGAAGAATGCCGTGGTTTATTATCAACAAGCAGGTAGTAGATAGCAAGGTTGGTAGCCGCCGGTTGCGCTTGAAGGGACCTTCGGGGCAGGCTTATATCTTCGAGGTTGGCAAACCCCTAGAAGTTACCGATCCGCAAGACGCTGCCTATTTTGCTGACCCTGCCAATATTTCCATCCCCACGCCGTATGGGGTGTCAATCCCGCAGATTATCGAGTGGGAACCGGAAGGTCCCGAAGGCGAAGCGGTAGCGGCGGCTGTCAATGAGTCAGAACGCTTGCGTGAAGAGGTTGACTCGCTCAAGTCGGAACTTGCGGAGTTGAAGCAGCTTTTAGTGCAAGCTCTTTCGCAAGATGGCCCCGCGAAGAAGTCGAGTTCCAGCCGCTCACGGCGCGGCGGTACTCGCTCGGCAAAGGACACCGGCTCCGCCTCGAAAAAGGAATCTGGACAAGAGTCGGATACCGCGACGCAATCTACTTGATGCAGCAGGGGCACTTGCTTCTGAAGATGCGGCCCGCCGCGCGTTTCGTTAGTGGCCGCGGCGGGCTGCTATCCCTTGCTGAGTTCCAAGAACAACGGGCTGCGTTCCTCTGGTGGCCGCTTCCAGCCGAAGACTTGCCACACGTATTGACTATAATACGCAGCGGCGGCTTGGGTGACATCTTGCTCATGCGCCCAGCCATTAGAGCACTTAAGAAAGCGCGGCCCGATATGACCATCCGCGTCGTCACGGATTGGCCCGAGCTTGCCAATGGCGATGTGAATGACAGCCGCGCGGCTTTCTTTGAAGGAGAACCGGTGTTGTTTCTCAATGAATGGGTGGAATGGGCACCGCGGCGCTTCGATTTGCACCGCTCGGATATTTTCGCCCGCGGCATGGGACTAATGGAGTGCCAAGATTATTCCTTCGATGGTGAAGTGCAGATAGACGCCCCGCGGCTGATAGAAGAAGATTACATTGCTCTGCAATATATGGGGTCGAACAAGTTCCGCTGTCCTTCGGTGGCATGGATGAATGAATTGGCCCTGCGGTTGCCGCTGCCGACGGTGGCTATCGGGGACCGGCCTGTGGCTGCCGAGACTACATATAACTTTATCCCATGTGACAAGGAGCGGTTGTTTTCCATTGTGCGCCACGCGCGGCTCGTGATAGCTGGCGACAGCGGCCCGTTTCATCTGGCCCGCGCGATGGGCGTACCCTGCATTGGGTTGTACGGCCCGTATCCTGCCGACCTGCGCGTTCGTGACACGTGGCCGACGTGTCGTGTTATCGAGAGCAGATACCCGAAAGAGAACGCCTGTGGCCCTTGCCAAGAAGCGGGCTATTGTGATAGGCTTGAGAAGGCAGAATGTTTGGATGCCATAGATATTGACGAGGTGCTATCTATAGCCCACGAATTGCTTGGTGAATGACATGCCGACGGCTGTTATCGAAAAAGCGTGGGATGACTTAATAGAAGAGAACTACGCGACGGCCTCCGACGTGGAAACGCTGCTCACGGGCATACTGACGGACATCACGGATAGCGATCCCCTTTCGCAGGTGCTTTCCTCGACTGAGCGCACTACATTGATAGCGAGTTATTTGGATGCCGCGGGCGACGAAGTGCGGAGGCTTGCTGGCCGCGATTTTGGTTACCACGAAGACAAATGGGTGTATGTGGACAGCAGCGGCGTCAACTATATTGACTTGGGCAACCGGGGCTTCTGGCCGCTCGTCGAAGTTTCTGATGCTTACTACGTCGATATTTATTCCTCGACGCGCATTACCGATCTTGACGAGTTGCTTGTCTTCCCCAGCGGGCTAATAGCATGGAAGGGAACAGCAAACTTTGCCAAGGCGGTACATGGCATTAAGCTGAAGATAACATGGGGTTGGGAAGACCCACCGGATGAGATTGTGCGGGCGCAGGCGATGTTGGCCGCCGCGCGGCTACTCGAATACATCACTTCCACCAAGAACGTAGACGGCATCGGCGGCGTCCAGGTCATACAATATGGCGAGATGCAGATACGTCAGTACCAGCAGGGGCGCTTTTGGCAAACCATCAAGTCGTGGCGCGAGCAAGCCGAGAAGATTTGCAAGTCGTATCGTGGTGTCAAGCTACAGGCCATGCGCGTCTACGATAAGAAAAACTATGGCGAGAGGATACAAGCGTTGCGATGAGCATTCTGATACCGAAGCACCCGTGTCGCATCTATCGCACCTATGGTGAGCGCAAGCACGACCTGTCGGTGGTGCTGCAAGAGCTTGATATTTATGGTGAAGACAAATGGGGGCGAATGACGGCCGACACCACAGAACTGATTCTGCAACCCGAATTGATGACGGATGCACCGATGACGATATTCTTTGAACCAGATGTGGATGTCGAGGCGGGTTATATCATAGAGGTCAAGAAAACGATGTACTATGATGGCCGCTTGGTGACGGTAGAGACCACGTTGTCGGCCGCGGCTTTTGCTGGCGATACAACATTGACGGTCGCCCGCGCTTGGGGCTTTTCCAGCGGCGACATCATCTTGTTATCTTCTGGCGGCAACTACGAACGCACCAAATTACGGAGTGTGGATACGACGACAAAGACGCTCACTTTGTACGAGGATTTGGCATTGGAGAACGACTGGGACGTGGGCGCGGCTGTCCGTGCTTCACAGTGGTTTGAAGTTCTGACGGTCAGACATAGCAGCAGAGTAATTGCCGCGACGTGTCAGCGGATACAGCCGAGGGCGCTATGAGTACGGTATTTGATTATAGTTCTGAGATTGCCAATGGGATACGCAACCTGCTTCTTGGTCGCGTGCTGTTGAAGGAAGACTACACGGCGGGCGACAACATTGTGAAGGTGGGGCAAGAAGATGTTTACGAAATGCCCGGCGGCTATCTGTTTCGCAATCGCACCAACGAAGCAAAACTTGTGGAACCCGCTTCGAGCAACAAACCGGGGGCTATCGATCACCAAGAGAATGTAACGATTACGAGCACCAATGCGCTGCATGTTATCATACAGCCCGCAACGCAGGATTATACTGTGGCCGCGGGCGCATATCTTGCTCTGCGTACACCACCCATTCCCAATATCAAGGTCATTTATACAGACCCCCTCGGTGTTACCATCGACGAGATACACGAGAAGCGCTTCCCTGCGGTGGCGATACTGCGCCCGCGGGTGAACTTCCGCCAGGGGCCGAGCGGCTTTGTCATAGGCAACTACAACTTCATCATACGTTATGCTCGCCTTCATGAAGCGGGGACTGACACGGGCGCGGCCGTCTTGGAAGACACAGAAGCAATAGTGAACCTATTGGCAGAAGACTGCCATCTGGGTGGTACTGTCGAGGACTCGTCTGTGGTAGGCGTCTCCGAAGTGCGGAATGCCCGCGTGCAGAGGGGCGTTGTGGTTCATTTTGTGGATATTCACTTGACCGCGCAGCGGTCAGGTATTTATGATAAGTTCTAAAGAAACGTAACACGGAGGGGACTAATAGTGCCAAAGAAGATAGAAGTCCCGTACCATCAGACGACTGATTTAGTGGAGGCCGCCGCGCTGTTGACGCAGCGGGGCTGTCAAATTCTCGATGTGCAGTGGGCCGATGACAAGAAGGAGATAGTAGCGTGGTTTATATCTCTACGGTCATCGGCGGGCACAAAAGTGGAAGATTTGAATGCATTCTTGGAAGAATTGCACGAGCGCAAGGCTTTGGTAGAGCCTTATGCTTTTGCCGCGGCCCTCAGAAAGGCGAAAGCAGCAATGTACGAGCTTATGGATACTAAGAAAGGAGATGGTTCTTGAGGTGACGTAGATGGGCCTGCAACCAGGTCTGGCGAAACACGCCGCGGTAGGCATCGGCATACAGTCGGACTTTGACACTCCCAATACTTCGGTAACGTGGTTGCCGTTCACAGACACATTCGACTTCAACCGCGAAGAGAACGTTGAGGTTCTCGAAGTCGGGGGCGAACTCTCCGATTGGCAGTATCTTACATGGTCACCTGGTACACACTTCACTGGCACCATCGCGTTTGCATTGCAGCCCGGTGTTGTCGGGACGCTCTTCCAGTGGGTTCTCGACCGTGACAGTTATAATCAGCCCACGTTTGCCACGATTGCAAAGTATGACCCCAAGGAAGGCGTTATCACGGTACAGGATGTGTTGGCGGCCACGGCGGCTCTCACCCTTGACAAGGGAGCTATAGTCACAATGTCCGTGACGGCCCACGGCCGCAAGGAAGCTGCCACGTCCGCGGCGGCTCCCACATCCAGTGATGTCGTGCGCGGGCTACCATATCTTGTCAAGGAATGCGTACTGCAGGTAGATACTGGCAGCGGTTATACCACCAACGAGACGTTCGAGAACTTAACCATCAACATCGACAACTTGGCAGAAGACCCTGCTGAGGGCCGCCGGATTGCCGAGGCGGATTACCCGCTGACTATGTACACCACCGGCGGCATGCGTGTAACTGGCACTATCACGCGCGACTATATAGACGACACGTTTGCATCCATTGTAGAAGATCAGCGCAATAACTGGACAGAGAGCACGCCATACAGTTCGCGGATTGCGATTAAGGTGACGGCCACGCGCGGCAGCAATTCATTGGTAATTGAATTGCCGTATGTGCAATTCACGAGCCGCCGAGTGGATTTGCCTGCTAACACTAATGATCGCTTGCAAGAGGTGTTGGAGTTCTCGGCCATGACAGACAGCACCGGCACCACGGCCCCGCTGTCGGTGACCATTGACGGCACAACGGTGTATCCGTAGAACAATGAGCGGACAACCGAGAATTAGCCTATACAGCACTAAAGACATAACACTTGCCACCGTTTTGGTGTATCGAGGCAGTTGGCTGGTGGCAGTACAAGTCGAGGTGAAATCATTGCAGCCGCTCCGCACGGAAGCCACGTTTGTGGTGGGGGTGCCGACAACTGAAGATTTGGGGCGGCTGCTTGCTTTATATAATGCTGGTAAGCTCGCGGTGGAGCCGCGGGCATACGACAGGGCAAAGGCGGAAGTAGTGACGAGGATGCGGATAGCCCGCCGGAATGTCATAAAGGAGGCTAAGGAACGTGAGCAAGGAAGAACTGATTAAGAAGTATGCGATGCGCCGCGGCGCACAAAAGAAGCGCATAGAATTATATGCCATAGAAGTGGAGACGCGCACTGACGCGGAGGGCAAGATACAGGTAATCACAAGGCGCGAGGACATTTCGCTGGACGGGCGTTTCTACGTTGTTTTTAAGGATGCCACAGCGAGTGAGCGTCGTGCGTTGGAAGCCGCGGCTGGCAGGAAGCGTTGGGTACGCGAGGGCGACAGGGACATCATAGAGTTTCATGCTTGGGATTTGATAGAAGCCGCGCTGGCGCAGCAACTCATTGTGGAAATGAAATTGCCGCAGCTCGACGAGGAAGGTAACTTGACGGAGTACCACTTGCCGGAAGGGTATTCGCCCACGCGGGCCATCAACGAAGTCAATAATCGCTTAACGGGGGCATTAGAAGACGTCTTGGCCCGCATGATACAGGATTACTATTTCGGTGAGGAAGAAGAGGAGATTGTCGAGGAAGCAAAAAACTCCTAGAGCGGCTCCTGCCGCAGGGGCGGTTGGGGGCCGACGAAATAGCTAAGACTCGTAGGATAATCCTCGCGGAGGAAGAGTTGCCCGCGGGGATTTTGCCTAATGAGGCCGACCCATGGGTACGAAAGACGTTTGTGCGAGGAGACGGCTCATTCAACGCGGCGGCCTTTGCCAAGTGGTTCGAGGAACAAGAATTAAAGTTACTTGAGGAGAAATATGGCCCGTTGCAAGTGACGGAATATGACAAGTGGATGTCGGTTTGGTTGATGCGGCTTGTAGAGGAAGCGGACATGTTCATGGGCAACATGGTGCCGATGTTGCCGAGTTATTATGAAGGATATGACAAAGTTCCGTGGCAGGATTGGTACCTGTGGGCTATAATATCGGAGGTACGGCAGAAAGAAATAAAGCGCAGGCAGGAGATGCAGAGTGGGCAAGCCGGTCTACAGCCTAACTATTGAACCGACTGCTGGGACGCGGACATTGATGCAGCAGATAGCCCGCGGGCCGCAAGAGAATATTGCGACGATTATTGCGCGGGCCATTATGGAAGAGATGGCCAACGATCCGACCATTCCGCATTGGGAAGATGATAGCTTGCGGACTGGGTGGAAGGTGATAGCAGAAAGCGTCATGCCGGGGGCGGAATATGACATCCATTGGTGCTTGGTGGCCAACACGGAGACAATGGTTCCCGAAAAAGAGAGTTTGGAAGGCCCGCGGCCATATGACATCGGTCTGGGTATTGAGTTCGGCCACCGCGAGCATTGGGTGGCGTTCGCACCGAAGCGCTTGGGTGGGGAGACGCCGCACCGGCGCAAGCTTATGCGCTGGATAAGGGCACGAGGTACTCGGAAGCAGAAAGAGGCCTTGGCGCGGCATTTGGCTGGCGAAGAGAACGTGGCTGTGCTGATGTACGAGTATGAGCCGCGGCCATTTGTTGGCCCCAAGATAGCAGAATATATGAACAGCATCGAAGAAAAGGTTGGCGCGGCGCTACGCCGCTGGCTTGGTGCTGGGTAGATGCGACATCAATTTGAGTGGGAAGTCAAAGCCCATATTGATGCGCAGACAAAGAAGTTATTTGAGTTGCTGGCTGCCCCGCGGAAGCGAGCTGTGGCATTGCGTGGCGAGAGACTTGGTGTTGGTGCTGAAGATGTAACGCGCTGGGCGAAGCGGGCTGAAGAGTTCCGCAAGCGCATGGAAGCCGCGAATGCGCAAGCCGCCAAGATGCAGAAGGAAATGGAGCGGCTGGCGGGTAAAAGCGATGAGGTGGCGAAGGCGCAGCGCAAGATATTGGAAGAGGAGATGGCGGCCGCGCGGGCTTCCGCCGAGCATTGGCGGCGGCGCATGAAACAAGCGCGTGATGTCACGCGCATGTACGAACAGCAGTATCGCTTGGTGCAGCAGCAACGGCGCGAAGAAGCGCGACTTCAGCGCGCGCAAGCCCGCCGCGCGGCCGAAGAGCAGAAGGCACAAGCGCAGCGAATGCGACAGATAGAGCAACAAGCCCGCGCTGAGGCGCGTTGGCGACGGCAGCAAATGCGCTACGCCCAGATGTGGGAGCGCCATGCGGAACGGGTCCGCCGCCAAGAGGAACGTGCCGAGCGGGAGCGCCTGCGGCGTCAGCGCGAGACAGCACGTGCTGCCGTCTACGTGCGGCCGCTGGCTGGGGCAGTGTTGGGTGAGCGGCTAACAGCCCGCGCTGAAGCTGCTTATCAGGGCCGCATATCTCTCTTGCGTCACTTGTACGGCAGGGCACGGGCCGACAGGGAAGGGGCGGCATATTGGATGAGGCAAGCTGCCGCGGTCCGAGGCAGCCTGTGGCGCTATCGCGGGGCAATCGCTATCGGCCGCGGTGTGACAGCAGCGCAAGAATTGTTGGGCATCGGGCCTTCGGCCGCAGCTTATGCCGCAGCCCAGCGCGCGTTGGCCGATGTAACGAAGCGGCGCGTAGCTTGGGAGAAGACATTGACACAGGCTCAGCGTGAAGGCAACCGTGAGCAGATGCGTGCCGCCGCGGCCACCGTGCGCTTCTATCGTGCCCGCGAACGTGTGCTGCGGCAGATCGTCAGGGAAACTCGCGCATTGCGTAACGCGCGCACGCTATGGGGACACATGTCGCGGGCATGGATGTGGGCCACGCGGCAATTATTGCGTGTCAATAACGTATTCGGCCGCACAATAGCCATCTGGAATACGCTCACCTTGCCAATGCAGCGGTTCTATTGGACGCTGACTTCTATCTTTTATATGATCAACAACTTAGTGCGCCCCATCCGACAACTCGAATATGCCCTATGGAATTTAGCCCGCCGGATGATGGGAGAAGTTCGCCGCGGCTTCGCGGCACTCATCAACGAGATAGCTGAACTACAAGAAAAGTCAATGCAGTTGTATGCGATGTATGGTGCCCGCGGTTTGGGAATGTTCGGTCAAGCCCTGCGCTTCACCATCGGGCGGCCATACACCACCCAAGAGATCATGGGTGCGTATAGGATGATATACGCCCAGAACCTACAGCGTTTGATGGCCCCCGAACAGATTATCTCGATGGCCGCGCCGTTAGCCGCCGTTTACCGCGACAAACTCCAAGGGGGCGTGGAAAGCGTCGTTTACGGTATTGGTCGCGCCGTTCATGGCGACTGGCGCATTCTGCGTCGCCTCGGCATCACTCGTCAAGGCGTTGAAGAGCGCTATGGCATTAAAACCCGCGGCCTCAAGACCGAAGAGGAGCGCAATAAACTCTTGCAGGCTATTCTCACGGAGATCAAGCTCCGCTTCGGCGGCGTTGAAAAAATGATGAGCAACACATGGAACCAAGTCCTACGCGATTTCTCGGACATCAAGACATTGTTCGCTTGGGTGTATGGTCACACTCCAGGAAATGTCTTCGGTATGTTGCTGGGAGCATTAACAAAAATACGAGACGTATTGCTCACTTGGTCTAAGGAAGGCTGGTTCGCATACTTTGCACAGAAGTTGAGTGAGTTGACTGTGTGGCTACAGCCGCTGCTGGACTGGGTGGCGGGGCACATGGATGAGCTACGTACGATAGCCGCGGCCATACTCGATTGGGTCAAAAGTGGTATCAATGCTTTACTTAAAGCATTCACTGGATTTGACATGGAGGACATAAAACGTTTGCAGGCAGAATACATTAAGCGCGGGCTACCAAAACAACTAGCCAATCAGATGATAGCCAACCAGATTTTGCAGAGTTTGCTTGACAAGATATACGAATGGGCACCGCGTGTGCTGGAACTACTTGGTGCAATGCTTAAGCTGCAGAGAGCCGCCGTGGCTGTTGCATTGTTCGTGGCCAAGGCTGTGGCTGGGTTGGTAGATTTCTTCACGCACCAAAAACCTGGGACCACAGCTCGGACGAAGACAATGGGGCAGACCCTAGGTGATTGGGCAGCCTATGCCGAGCAGGCTTTCACGGCGGCACAGCAGTTCTTGGAAGCTTGGAAGAAGCAATTTGAAGCGAGTCCTTATGCTGGCCCGCGCGGTCATACCTACTCGCCAGCGCAGCGCATTAAGGGACTAATGCCGCCGCGGCCATACTACGATCCAAATACAAAACAAACCTATTGGTACTATTATGATGCCAATGGCCGCGTGCGATGGTATCCACATCCGCCCAAGATGCGCCACTATCAGAGCGGTGGCTATGTCGAACAGACTGGCCCAGCCGTCGTACACCGCGGCGAAATGGTGCTGCCAGCAGACAAAGTGAAGAAGCTGTGGAACTTACTGACGGCCGCCGATGCCTGGGGGCACTTCTCAAGGGTGTTCCGCGCTGGCGGCGGCCTCGTTTCGGCGTTTGCGCCTATGGTTGGGTTGCCTGCATATGGTCTCGGTCTGGTGGGTTCTGCGGCTTCTTGGTGGCGCGGCCGACAGGCAGCACATTATGCGAAGAGCACAGGTCTCGAAGCGGTCATGCGCTATTATAGTCGCGGCGCTGCTCTGATGAATATGCGCGCCCCGTGGTATAAGAAGCGCGGTTTCTGGACTGCGCTGTCTCTGCTGGGTGACTTTTTTGCCACGCGCGGCGGCCTGCTTCTGGGCGGCAGTCTATTACGTGGTGGCACACTTGCGGAGCGCTTGCTTGCTTGGGGGGGCCAAGGAGAACACATATATACGACGATCCGCGATGTAGCAACGGGTGAAGAGATATTGGCTGCCATTCCGCGGACGGCCCCAGCATGGCTGCGTGGTTTGCGCTGGGCAGCCCGCGGCGCTGGTGCTGCCTTGGGGCGCATGGGTGGTTTGGGTGGCGCGATGCAGTGGGCGGGCAGGTTTATGATGCCGTCGTGGAAGTCTTGGTTGTCGCAGTGGCAGTGGCTAAAGTTGTTGGGCTACACAGCGGTGAGGACCAATGCACCCACGCGATTGTATGAGTGGTGGACCGACTTGCAGCGTCGCCGCGCGGCACTTCGTGAGTACATGCAGAAACCACTTGCGCCCACATCTAACCGCTATGGTGCTGCCCCTATCATCAATGTGGGGCCTATCTATGTGAGTGCCGACGTGGCCACTAACCCCGAACAGGTACGTAAGATATGGCTTGCTATTGTGTCGCAGTCGAGGATGCAGGCAGCCGCACGTGTTTAGATAAGTGACCGCGCGGGGAATAATTGCACTGGTGATAACCGATGAGGAGCCTAAAAACACTTTTGAGCCGGAGGGATGTAATGTTTGCGCTGGCGATGGCGGCGGCCGTCTACAGCGCGTGGCCAACATTTCGTGAAGCATTTACTGCCCCCGACTTCTCCAGGAACTGGCGTCAGGACTGTGACCTTGTGCTGATACACAAGGGGTTGGTGACACATCCGCGCTTTCGGGATACGTTGGACTGGTGGACGGGCACCTGGGTGGGGCAGGTGCCGTTCTGGCGGCCGCTGACATCGCTGCTATTCTGGCTGGAGTGGAAGGCGTTTGGCTGGGAGAACCAAGATGCTTGGATGCTGGTGCACTTGCTGGCTTTCATTGGAAGCATCACGGCGTTCTTTTGCTTCGTTGAGCTTTTATCGCGGTCGAGCATCACTGCATGGGTGGCAGTTTTATTGTTGTTGTTTGCCCCGCCGTCTTTCTTGCGATGGCTCTGGTCGCCAGACCGCAGCCTCATGGTTTGGGATGCCATTCAGTCATGGAAAAATACTCCCGATCTGGTGCTGGCTGTATTGACGTTCACCGCACTACTGCTCTGTTTGCGGCGACATTATAGGGCGGCAGCATTCCTTGCTATCATTGCGCCCGCAGTCAAGGAAACGGGTTTCGCTTTGTGCGCAATTGTGGCTGTCTGGTGCTTCGTGCGCCGCCGGTTGTTCATTGGTGCCGTCCTAGGTGTAGTCATCTTTGTTATGGTTGCAATCAAGCTGCTGGGCCCCGGAGTTGGTTATCGTGTGCCGACAGTCAGCCCCTGGCATTTGCGCATGTTTCGCTACGTTATCCCAGCCCAAGTGGCGTTGCAGCGAGATGCAGTTGCTCCCGTTGGTATTCTGCTCATAGCTTTGTCGCTCTGTGCTTGCTGGCCACGACGCTGGCGCTACTTGCTGGCAGCGCTTGGTATGGGATTGCTGGTATACGGCTTTGCCATCGGTCTTACGCCGTTGCTAATAGCGGGGGCGCTGGCCGATCCCTACGTGTGGTTCCGCGTCCTCGCGACGGCCTTGTGGTCGGCGGGTGCACTGTGGGGCATGAGCCGAGCTACGTTGTTGGCGGCAGCCGGGGCTGTTGCTTTCGCGGTCCCCTGCACAATAGCTGTGCAAGTTTGGCCACATGCCTACTATGTGTCAGCAGCGCTACAAGCAGCAGCAGTAGCAATTGCCTGGTGGTGTACATGGCGAAAGCTCGTACACAAGTTCAATTCCCAAGTAGCGCTTGGACGCTCACCCTCGTTGTGCCCAATTCGGACATGACGCTGGGAGTCGGCGCTCCGTGCTCTTCGATTAGTGCGTCGGCAATTGATGCTGGCGTCGAAGCGGCCTACGTTGATGTCATAATCGGCGGCCCGCCAGTAGAGCACGGTAGATGGGACCCACCACCTCCTGGCGAACCCGCTGGGCTTATGTGGTCGGGCATATATTACGCATACGACATTACTGCCACAGCTCCGTCTAGCTCCAACACGATGAGAGTATGGCTGTGGGCCAAAGACGACTATGGGATTGCGGCACTGCCCGAAGATTTGCCCCCGGGTGCTATTGTTGTGTATCAGACGCTGCAAATATCTGTCGCCTTTGCAGTATCGGGCATCTACATGAAAGCGGAAACAGAGGAAACCCCAGCATACAGCACCAGCATTCTTGCGTTTACCGAGCGGGTGTTGAAGCAAACATGGTTTGCGGATGAAGCAGCGACAGTTTCGGCGACGGCCACTGTCGGGGCCAACAGCGTGTCGGCATCCGGTACGCTCACAGAGGCTGGTCAAGAGATTGAACTGGGTACCAATTTTGCGCTTTCTTTTGGTTGGACGATACACGAATATGACTACAGCGACGTGGTATACGCCCGTGTTTCCGATATCAAGTGGAATGGCAAAGCAGTAGACCTGAGCCACTTGGACCTTTACAGCCCGGGCGACGATGCTCCCGATAGCAGTTACCCCGACTGGGGGCGCACCCAGACGCAGGAAAATTGCTTCCGCATCGGCCACGCCAACGGCGCCGAAACATGGAGCCACAACTATCAACTCGGCAGCGTGGTCAACAAAAGTTGGCAGGGCAGGGTTTGGGCACCGCTGTGGGTGGTCTTCACACCGCGCACTGGCAAGTTTGCCGATGATGTGGCTTACTCTGACATCTTGGTCAAGGGTACGCCCATAGAGTGGTACCAAGACAGCGGCGGCAACTGGCTTTCGCGGCAGTTAACATTCAGCGGCCAACGCGAGTTCATCTCCCAGCGCAAGTCGTGGGAGTTCGAGCACGAATACAAGACACTCTCCAGCAACATCTTCTACTTGGACTGGGATCGCGATGACATGAAGACCAAAGGGGAGGATGTGGGTGAGGACGATAGCCCCGATACGAACAATCAGGCGTGTGCGCTGGAGATACATCCCATCAATGTAGAGAACCTTGAGGGTAATCCTTATGATGAGTGGCCTGCCGGGTTGTTGATAGCCCACGAAGAGCCGATACGGGTTGTGAAACCTCCGGGAATTAGCCGCCCCGCCAATTGGGTCGGTAGCAACGGCCTCACTCCGGATAGCACAAACAACGACCTGTGGCGCGTGGCCGCCGGTAGCACAAATGCAACAGCAACGCTCACACTGGCTACGCGCAAGTGGAATAGACTCAATCGCATTGTGCAGCAGGATCCCGCACTGGGGAACTTGATGAAGCACCGCGACTTGCTAATTATCAACCGGCCCAACTTGGACCAGATCGGCGGCGAATATCTCGATCCCGAAAGCGAGCGCATTCCAGAGAACGAATGGCACTGGAAGAACTTTGCGTATGGGGAGTTGAGGATAAAAGCCCCGCGGCAGGCGCAAATCGAAATCATAGTTGATTACTCAACAGTAACAGCCACCGACCCGTGCTATCCAACGCTCGAACAGGGAGAGTTCGAGTATACACGTTCGACACATCAAGTAAAATACAAGGTTACTGTGGAGGCCACGCCAGCGGGGCAAGATTATTCGAGCGTCGTCTTCGATCTTGCTGTGCCAATTGAGGGCGACATCGCGCCCAACCTGTGGCATGTAGACAAGATAACATTGCGCATCCTGGGGACGGCCGTCGAAGACGAAGAGTGGATATTCGACGACATTTACCTCAGCGGTTCCTACTGGCAGGCTTCTTGGGGGGACGAACCTGACAGTCACTTCGAGTGTCGGTTGTATGATCCTTGGGACTTCCTTGCGGACTACACGGGCTTCGCGGGCGTAGTCAGCGGCATCAAATGTTTTGACATCCCTTATGGCTATGAGGAATATGAGCGCGTCGAGCGCAGCTTGAAACAGCGACAGAAGGCCCGCTCGCGGTCCACAGGCCAGATTATGGACTATGCGAAACCGCTGCGGCGGCTTAAAGATGAAATCTATTGGCAACGTGGCTGGGCGGCCACCTATTACAACCCTGAAGACAGCGCGGCCAACAAGGATAGCGAAGGCAATAAGCTCATTGGCACGTTCCGCTGGTGGGATTTGTATCGATTCCACGAGTGGAAGTTTGATAGCCCGCCGCGAAGCACGAGCCAAGAGCTAAAAGTGGTGCCCATTGTACGACAGATACACGCCGTGGCGGGTATCAAGCACGTCATCTATTACGAGAAGTTTGCGCAGGGTCGTGCCCACGGCTTGGCATTCGCAACGGACAGGAGTGGGCGTCTGCGATACGAAGGCAGCGTTAAGCTATATAGAAGGCCCGCGGGTGGCGGCACTTGGGTGGAAGTAGACGAAGATACCCCGGATGGCCACGGGCGTTTCCGTTTGGGGCCGGGGCTTGAGAAGGGCTACGAATACAAGGTTGATGATTATGCTACGGTGTACACTTTCGCCAACACGCGCTACGTATGGGCGCGATATACGGCCGCCGTTTCGCGCGGCGATGTCTGTCGCAACTATGCGGGTTGTTTCTTCTTGTTGATAGCCGACGGCAGCACATTGAAACTGTACTTCCGCCAAGGCATCAATTGCCCGTGGCACGGGCCGTACACCGTTGCAGAACTATCGAGCGGAGCGGCGGCCCTCGATGTTGTTGAGGGCGGCGGTGGCATGCCGGTGTTGATAGTGGAAACAAATGATGGGAAAGTTGCTATAATACGTGTAGAAAAGCTCGGCGAAGGCCGCCAACTGTACTTCGGCTGATGGCAACGTTTGATGGTGCCCGCGCGGGCGACTTATATGTCGTCCTACAAAAGAAAGATGATGGGATATATAGCCGCCGGTTCAGCTTGGAGACCGGCCAAGCCGTGGCATTCTCCGACGGCAGCACAGAAAAGAAAGTCATAGACACATCCGACGAGTTCGCGCTGGTGGAGCTGGACCAAGGAATGCTGGAATTGATACTGCTGTCCGATAGAAGCCTATGGATAAGCCGCGATGCTGGCGAAAGCTTTGAACAAGTAAATGGCTAAGCGTGCACGCTTGTGGAATGAAACTATACTATATGATGAGCCGGCCCCGCCGTATAGTGTACAGGCCGAAGCTGTTACATTTACCGAGTTCCCCAAGAACTTTTGGAAACGCAGCCGCGGCAAGGCACGCAGCTCGGAGGCCAAGGTTGATTGGATAGATGTCACCAACATCTTCCCGCACATGCCGGGCAGCATCCAATCCGAGGACGGAAAGGTATTGGTGCCGTCTGTTATTTATGTGCCACAAGTGGGTTGTCTCATAGCGAACCCCATACCGGATGGGCGTTACCAGATAGATTTGGATTATTTTACACCCTTTGGAGAACACACAGATGCGTGGATTGACGAAGCGCCAGCAGCCACGGGCGCACAGGAACGCATGTTATATATGACCAACGGCGAAGAATTGGCCGCGGGCCAGTGGACTGGCATTGAAAGTAATTTCCACCTACCGAGCAACTCCCATTTTGCATTCATGTTATGGATGTCTCGCCCGCCACGCGAGGAAAGCAGCGGCCAACCCACACGCAAAAAGTTTCAGGGGGTTGTCGTCCGCTTTGCTTATGATGCGCAATCCGAAATACGCTTGTGGTTCCCTATTGAGGGAGATATGGTGGTGTATTACCGCCATAATGAACTGACTGGAGGGCAATGGGTTGCAGCACAGACAGGGACGGCAGCGGCCCGCTTCGGACAACGTAGTTCCAGCCTCGATACAGAAAAGGCCCGCGGCAGTGTCTTGGGCACCGTGAAGATGATACAGGTAGCGTTCTTGGGTCTGGGGCTTGCTATTACATCAGACTATTGGCAATCGTGTGTCGTTGTGAATTTGCCGTTGCAATCGGCCGAGTCTCAACCACCATACTATTGGGGCATTCCTTGGCAGGCACCCTCTTCTCCGATACAATTCATGGGCAACTGCGGTCAGTGGGGCGCGGCATTCTTCCCTATTTATATGCCCGAGTCGTCGTACTCGCTGACCTATGTAGATGATCCTGAGGCTCCTACACCGTACACGAAATTGGAATACGCGGGTGCGGCTTTTAGAGGCCCCGTGCGGCGGGTACATTATGATTGGGCGAACAACCCCAATGACTGGGAGTTTGTGACGCGCCAGCAATTGCCGACTGGTGGCGAAAATGTTCACATATTGTCCTGTTTTGACAGCAGCGGCGATCCTATCCAAGGCGCGGCTACTGTCACAAGAGACGGTGGTACGCCAGATACACGCTACAGGTTCGAGTGGATTTGTTTGATGGCCCCCGCCAAGCACGAGATAACATGCGACGCGGGTACGTTCTATACCTATACGTCACCCCAGCTTTATAGCGTTATCGCGATGAAGCGTGCATACATAGTAAGCAATTCCAGCACATGGACCGACGTAAGCAACAATGTGAAGCGAATTTCGATTTCTGCTGGTGAAGACGGTCGTATTACAGGCCAGTTGACTTTGGACCGCCGTGCATTCAGCGACAGCAAGGCCCAGAACTGGCTGAAGTACAGACGCCGCGTGGTGAACCTGCAGGCAGGGTGGGCCGATAGTGCGGGGAACCACATAACAGCCGACGGGGCCGCCAAACTGTATGGTTTCGCCACGCGCCCGCAGGCACTTCAAGGACGCGGCATCAAGGCAGAACTGGAGTTCCCGTTGATGGATTATATCTCCACGTTGGCAGCCGAAGGCCGAGGCATTGACCTGCCGCCGGGTGATGGGTTCCAGCTCAAGTGGCTCCTCGAATATATCTTGGAGAGCGTGGGTATTGGCCCCGACTTATATACGCCGCCGTTTGGAGATGTGGATAAGGGCGTAGAGGACTTGGGGATATATGTACCCGTAGGTGATCTGGCAGCCCCCGCCTTCAAGTTGTCGCCGCGCAGCACACTGATGACACTCATACAAAAGTTGCAGATACTGGGCTTGGGTGCCCGCTTGTGGCAGAATGGCGAGTACGTAACATGGTCATGCCAGTGGTGTGGTCGCAAGCGCAACAACACGCCCGGCGATACACATTATTGGTACAATCATGTTGTCGGCGGCCCCAAGTCGGCGGGCTGTCGCGCATGGGATATGGAACGCACGGGCACATCCTACCTGCACAGCAATGGTTTGTATTACGGCATAGACTTGGAAGTTTTCTTAGGCATTAGCCACGCACCGCTGAGTGTACAAGCCGGTGTTGAAGTTCTGAAAGGCGATCTGCTGGGGCCTATCGAGCGTCCCGAGCTGACACGCGCGGAGGACTTGTACACCACAGTCAAAGTATATGGCCAGACCTACTATCTCGGTAGCCGCGGCCAGCGTGAATTGCGCGAGTACACCATCACACTCCCGAATTGGGATGCCATCAAGGACAGCACACACCCCGATTATATAGGCCACGAGAAGGTCTATGCTATTGGCCCCGAAGCGTGGTTGCGGGATGTTAGGTGGCTGCGGGCCATAGGGTTAGTGGAATACTACAAGCGCTGCTTCAGTTGGCCGCGTGTTGCTGTGCGGGTGCCGTTCTGGCCCGCGGCCAACCTTGGGAAGGTTTTCATCATCTACTGTGATGATACATTGGGGCTTAACAACACCATCTGGCGGATAGTATCATACCGACACAACTTGGATGCCACGGCTGGGAACTTGGCCAGCTACGGCAGCACCGAACTGGTGGGCATCAAAATATCATGATTGACTTCTTGGAGCTATTCAAGGAGCTTGAGGATCGGGGCTATGACCCTTCTGCTCTCTTGGATTACCTACAAAGAGAGCTAGCCCCTGCTATCACACCAGATGAAGAATGCATGATAGACCCCGACACGAATGAGCCTTACACAGGCTACGATTGGGGTACATACCAATAGGTGATGGCCGATGGGCAACGCTACAGATGGGCTGCTTGGAGTACACATCGACAGAGATACGAGTGACGCGCCGCTGGCGGATGACCACAATGAGCTGGCGCGGTGGCTGACAGTTATATGCCGCACGCTTATTGGCGGCCCACTCGAAGAAGGTTTCCTGCATGGTGGCCACCCGACGATTGATACCACCACGGGGCGCGTATCTGCTGGCACACTAATAGGGTTCGCTGGCGGCCGCCCGATATACATGACTTCTGAGCTTGAGAAGTCAAGCTCGGCGGCTAACGGCACAACCACATCCCTGACAGACAGTAACCTCTACGGCGAAGATGACTTCTGGGTGGGCGCATGGGTAACATTCACCTCCGGCAGCAATTCGGGCGAGTCGCGGCAAATAACGGGATATGACAGCGCAACGGCCACGCTGTCGTGGGATACGCCGCTGTCTAATTCCGTGAGCACGGGCGACGGCTACGTTGTTTCGTTCTTCTATGTTCAGGATATACTGGTAGATGGGACACGTTATGTATTCGCCCGCTCGTTGCAGAAGACAATTTATTATGCCGCGGGCAGTCCGAGTCCGGTGTATGCGCCCGCCGAGTTTGTGGCGCGGTCGTCGTCTACGCCTGCGAGCGGCGAAGTGCTCATTGCCACGGTTACAGTCAGTGGGGGTTCGATTACGGCCGCCACGGCGGCGGGCAACAAACTATACTCTCACATGGGGCAGTGGACCCAGCTATCTGGTTCCGGAACTGCCCTCAGTGTGCCGCCGGGGAGCTACATCGACGTTACGATTAGTCATGACCAGCTTGCCCAGCTTGGCGGCATTACAGTGTCGTGTGATAGCCCGCACACCATCACAGTGATAGAGCACTGGAAGGACGACGAGTTCAAGGTGCGCATCACCAATGAGGACAGCTACTCACGGGACATTAACTTCACGTGGACACGAGCTGGGCGGCTACTTGAGTAGCAATGCCAAAGCTGACGATTAGTGACGGCCGCTTGGTCATACGGGGACCTTCGGGCACACGCTATGTATTCGAGCGCGGGCAGTCCACGGAAGTTTTAGCAGAGGATGTGGAATACATTATGGCCACCGGGAAGCTATTCTCCTACTGGCAAGAGCAAATGGCCGCGCCGCAAAGGCAAATGCCGCTGCATATCATTCGCCATCCGGGTTTGGGCGATAAAGTCTTTGCATTGGCCGCCGCGTGGGCCTTCAAACAAGAACACCCCGACATCACCATCTACTTCGAGACACACGATTACTGCAAGAACTGGATTGAACGGGTGCCGTTTGTGCGATTCGGTCGCCCCGCCGAACTCGCTCAAACTGTCGATTTTGACAACATCCCTGCCAATGCGGGCGACCGCTGTAAGCTCTTCGGCAGGATGCTTGGCGTAGAAGTCAACGACATACGCTTCCCCGTGGAAACCTTTCCTTATTGGCGGCCGCTGCCTGAACAGTATGCGGTATTCGCGCCGTGGTGCGGCCCTTGGAAACTGCGTAGTTTGCCACAGGATACCATCAAAGCCGCCCTACGGCACTTTACCGACGTTCCGCTTGCCATTGTATCAAAGGACCCTTGTCCGTTTCCGTCGTCGCATATCGATTTAACTGGCCCGCGCCAGGGGCCACTGGAGTGCTTGTGGGACATCCTTGGCAGCGCGGCGGCTGTTATCTCCGTCGATACCGGCATAACGTGGATGGCCGCCGCGTTGGGGAAGCCGACATTAGCATTCTTCGGGCACGTTCCTCCCCAAGACCGCGCGGCCGCCTGCCACACAGTCTATATCGTCGAGCCGCATATGGACTGCCCGATGTTTCCCTGTGGGGATCACGGTGCACCACCGGCCCCCTGCGGGGCCACAGAAGAACCCAAGTGCATGAAGGCATACACCCCAGAGGTTGTCCTCTGGAAAATCCGAGAGTTCTTGGCGATGGTGCTATGAATATCTTATTTATTAGCCCCACGAGTTACACCGGCGGCGGCCAGCGCTGGCTGCAGATGCTGACTGGTGGCCTGACCGAACGTGGCCACCAGTGCAAGATTATCTTTTCCGAACGGGGACACCCCGGCACAATCTTCCACAACATCCTGCATGACATGGTGTTGCACCATCTCTGTTACAGGTGTTTCGAGTACGATTGGCCTGCCCGCGTGGCCGCTGCAATCGATGAGCACGAAATCGATGTGCTGGTTGTAGAACATTCGGAACGCATCGACGAGATAATTCCGTTGTGTAAGCGGCCGCCGCGGGTTGTGTTTGTAGACCACACTATGTGCCGCGAAACTGTAGACCAACTACGGGCCGTTGACGCTTGGGTTGATGAAGTGGTCTGCGTGTCGCACAAGATAGCAGCGAAGATAGACTGGTGCCCCGCAAAGGTGATACACAATGCCTGCCCGCCGGTGCCGAAGCTGGGGATAAACGTCCGCGAGTTCATGGGCATCCCCAAGGATGCATTCGTGGTTGGCTACATCGGCCGCGTGGACCGCAACAAGACCGTGGACCATCTGGTTGGCGCAGCTATCAATCGCGGCTGGTGGCTGCTGATTGTCGGCCGCGGGCCGCTAATGGGCCATATCGCCAGCACGCAATACCCCCAGCTCAAAGTATTCCCAACCGATGTCTATTATGTCGGCGATTGGTACGAAGCGATGGACGTATTCTGCTTGCCTTCTGAAGAAGAGGGCTTCCCCCTGACACCGTTGGAGGCGTTGTCGTGTGGTTGCCGCGTGGCGATGACACCAGTTTCGGACTTCCCTGAGCTGTTCGGCGATAGCATAGCATTCTTCCCTCACAGGAGTGTTGAGTTGGTGGCCGCCGTGGAGAATGCGCCGCCGCCGGATGAGGCGCAGGCCATCATGCATGAGCAGCTTGGCCTCGACCGGATGATTGAGCAGTACTTGGAAGTTCTGGAGGGCTAACACATGAACTTCGGCATGATCTGGGAAGTAGACAAGAAACACAAAATTGCCAAAATTACATTCTGGGATGGATTTGTGATGTACATGCCCCATCGGGGCAAGTGGGACTGCGAGGCTTTTCGCAACTACAATTCCGTTGTACTGCTCGACCAGTACCGTGCGGGCGATTTCATACACAAAGACGACATAGTAATCGACGCGGGTGCTCATGTGGGCTTGTTCTCGTATTGGGCCGCGCAGCGCGGGGCCATCATTCACGCATTTGAACCGTATCAGCCCAATATCGAAGCATTTCGGTTACTACTCGGGGAGTATTCGCTCGAAGACAAAGTGGTGATCGTCGGCCGCGCGTTGAGTGACGAAGGCGGCCGCGTGCCATTCTGGGAGCACCCTGAGAACACGGGTAGCGGGCGCATAACCATCGAGGGCTTCGGCACCACGGAAGTGGAGGCACAGCGTTTGGATGACTGGGTAGCAGATGCGAAGCTTGAGCACGTTGACTTTATCAAGATAGATACTGAAGGCCACGAGCGGCAGGTTCTACGCGGCGCGACAGAAACAATTAGGCAGTTTCGGCCTGTGATAGCCGCCTCAGCCTATCACTTCCCCGAAGACGAGAAGGACCTGCCTCGGCTTGTCAACGACATCGTGGACGGCTATCATATCGTCGTAGAACGCGCGCGGGGCTATTTACCATGCGAGAAAGTGATGTTCGCTGTGCCGGAGGAACGTCTTGGAAGCCATAATCCTTGGGCTTGATGGATTGGAACCTTCGTTGGCCCGCCGGTATGATTGTCTTTCGCTGGAGTATCGGGGCTTCACGCAAGCCGAAACGAGCAAGACGCCCGTGGCGTGGACAGAGTTCGCCACGGGGCTGTCCATGTCAGAACACGGCATAACCGATTTCTGGCATCCTTCCGGCAGGGCATGGCTGAGCACCGACATCAAGCGGCCTTCCTACTGGTGGAATAGGCTTGACTATACTGTTGGGGTATTGGATGTGCCCGTTGTTACCAGCCCCGCGCGACCAATAAACGGCTGGATGGTTGGCGGGCACACCATATATCCAGAGAGCAGGTGGCCCGCCGACCTGCCGGAGATAGACCCCCGCTACGACGCTTACGATTTCCCCGTGGGTTGGGCGCAGCTTGCTTGGGATCACGAGCCGCTGTGGGCAGAAGTTATCAAACAGATTGATGTTTGTGTTGCCTTCGCGAGGTATCATGTGAGGACAACGAAGGAAGCGATAGAGAGGCTGATGGCCGCGCGGCCGGTAGACATACTCGTCGTCTACCAGCACATCTCGGACAACATCGGCCATGGGTTCCTCACCTGGCATCGTGAAGTATGCGAACAAACCTACTACATGCTGAATGCCCTGGCGCGGTGGCTGTGGAAGACCTATGATCCCGAGCTAAAGATTGTGCTGAGTGACCACGGGATGGTACCTGTTGAGCAAGATAGCCTTCGCCACCACCGGCGGCAGGTAACAGTAGATGGTCAAGTTACCTGGGAAGGCATGTTGAACGTGCCGCGCTTCGGGCAATTGTACACCCTCTGTTCGGGGGCGCATTCCGACGACCCGCCCGGGCACTTAGCTTCCAATCATCCGATGTTCCAAGGCACGTGGCGCTTGCGTGATATAGGCGACGCGATTGTGGGTATACTACAACCGGCGGCCGCCGGGGATGATGTTAGACATCACCTCGCAGCGTTGGGCTATCTATAATAGCACTCGGAGGAAGCCAACATGGGCAGTGACTCTATGCGGGCGTTTCTGGAAGAGAAAGAAGCCTATGAAATATTCAACCTCGCAGCGTGGCCCCTATGGAATGATGCTTGTGCATTGATTGTGCTGCGCTGCGATGAGAAGAGATGCAAGCTCATACAACAGCTTGCCAAAGGCTCAGTCAAAACCCATCTTGTAGATAGCCACACGATTGTGCTTTACAAATACGATTGGGCGTTGGAACTGTATAAAGCAGCGCAGCAAATAGAAGACCCGCGCTTGCGAGTGGCTCTTGTCGCCCTCCTCACAGGGGGAGCACCCCGAAGCATTCACGACACGCTGGAATGGATTGAGGACGAGAGCGAAGAAGCATTAGAAATAGCCCTGCTCGAAGCGGGGCTACTAAGCGAGGAGCATGGCAATGGTCAAGGTAATACTGGAGTATAATGGCCACCGCAGCGAACAAGTCGTAGAACCAATCATGGAGTTCCGCGACAAGCGTTTAGCTCTTCCTTCCGACTTCTTGGAAGCCCGCACGGTGGCCGTCGTCCGCGACGGCGGCCTCGGCGACGTCATCATGCTCACGGCGGCCATCCATCGTATGGTGGAACTCTATCCCCACCTGCGCGTTGACTACTACGTCAACCCCATCTACGTGGAACTCTTCAAAGGTGACCCCTATATTGCTGATTGTCGCCCGCTGCAGGCCCTCGACAAGCGGTTCTATGATCTTGTGCTCGACTGCCGCCAGGTCGTGGAGAAGAGTCACCATGCGAAAGAAATAGACCGCGTTACGCTGTTCTCGATGCGACTTATCGGCGAAGAACCCCGCGAAGGCCCACGACTCTTCTTGCAGCCCCTGACTGGCGAACGTCATTGGCATGTGGACTCACTACTACAACAAGCCACGGGCAAGCGCGTGGCCATTGCCCCTCGGTCAGCCTCTCCCTATCGCGATTGGCCCCATGCCAACGAACTGGCACGGCTCATAAAACAAAGCGGTAATACCCCCTACATCATAGATCATCACGATGAGAAGCTGGCCGCCGTGCCGGAGGCTATCCCTGCGAAGCTCGATCCTCTGCAGATAGCGTGGTTCCTTAAAGAAGTAGACGTGCTGGTCAGTACCGACACTGGCGTCTACCATGTGGCGGGGGCCGTCGAAGATGGGCCGTTCATGGTGGTTCTCTTCGGAAGTATCTTCCCGCCGCGCTTGCGCATGGCATGGTACAAGAACTACACAGCGCTGTTTGACCCGTCTTTGCCGTGTTTGGGATGTGATATGAGTCCCAAGTGTAAGCCGCCCGCGCCGTGCTTGGCGAACATCTCTGCGGAGCGCGTGTGGGAGACCATCGCGGGGCGGCTATAGTGGAGGCGGCGGGAATCGAACCCGCGTCCGCCCCGGCGGGCTAATAGCCGCGCCGAGAACGTCGAGGCCTTCCGCCCCCCCATCAATGTCCGAACAACATCTTGGCCGCCGCGAATGGGGCGCAAGTCAACGCAACCCACGAAAACCACAACCGCCACAGGGCGAACACCGCCACGATGACCGCTACTCCTATCATGGCCCAGCAGCCGTTGATCTCCGCCTGCAGCATTGAGTCGAAGTTGCCTTCCTCTGCTATGATTTGTTCTAGGCTGCGTTTGCGCCGATAAAAATGTCGCCCAACAAGCGCGGCGGCCACCAGCAAAACAACCGCAAACACCATCCCAGCGATTGCTTGCAGCCTGACGTATGCTAACGCGGATGCCCACATATGATTGCCGATATTGACAACAAAGTCACTCATTGTGGGACACCCCCAGTATCTATCTACCTATACAGCGAGCACTTTATGCAGTATTTTTAGTCTCTATGGTGCCTACCTTTTCCACCCGGTATACATAGATACCGGTGGTGTACTGCTCGATTTCCTCGACTGTCAGCTCATGCCCACGCTTCTCCGGCGGCATGTCCAGCGCGACAACGACAACTTCTTCGGCTTCCGCCGCCAGATCGAGCGGCAGCACCCCAATAACGCGCTTCCCGTGCACGTCATCCCTAGTGGCGTGAGAGATGACCATTTCATCGCCACTTATGATGCCGCGCTCACGGAGATATTCCACCAGCGCTTGATGTCGGGTCACCACAATTGTTTCCATTTGTCATGCCTCCCGAGTTGTAGTTATCCACACTTAGCATACCCGCACAACGGGTACTTCAATCTTTCCTCCCAGATATTCTTTCTTCCCAATCGGCGGGAGTAGGAATGGGTTCCAGTGCATGAGGACTGCCGCCACGTTTGGCGGCCGCGCGGCAAGCCTTCGCCACCAGCTCATAGCGCTGTTCCTCGGATAACATCTTGGCCGCCCAACGCACAACGTCGGCCAAGCAACTAGCACACAAGTCCGCCCATGTTGTTCGCCAATCTCCCGCGCCAGCAGCATCCGTATAGCGGTCAATGTTTATTCTCAATCTACCTGCGGCGTCGGGCTCGAGGAGCTTGCCGCACATGTCGCATTTGCGAGCCAGCGTCATTATTATCACCCACACTTAGCATATCCACATAGCGGGCACTTCATACATCCTTCTGAGTGTTCCATCGGCCCGCCGCATTCTGGGCAAGCACCATTCTTGCGCTCTTCGATCTGTACTCGCTGGCCCACGGCGGCCTCCAAGGCCTGTCCAAAAGCATCAGCACACGACAATACCTGGCGGCCACCGGGTCCCCACGCGGGCATGTGACACGATATGCCACGCAGGTGCTTGATGATGTGCTCGGGGGCCACGCCTGAACGCAGGGCCAGCGAAATCATGCGGGCCAGTGCCTCCATCTGTGACGAAGCACATCCGCCAGCCTTCCCGATATTTCCAAAGACCTCAAAGGGCTTACTTTCCTCATCGAAGTTGATGGTGACGTATAGTGTCCCGCATCCGGTAGTTACGGCCCGCGTTTCGCCCCTCAAGACATGGGGCCGCTTGCGCGGGCCTTCTTGCTTCTTCTCTTCTTTCTTCTTGCCCGTGGTCAGCACCTGCCCCGCGCGGCAACCATCCCTGTACACCGTGATACCCTTGCAGCCCAGATTGTATGCCAGCATGAATGCTTTGGCAACATCATCCTCGGAAGCATCATGCGGCATGTTGATTGTTTTGGAGCAAGCCGCATCTGTGTACTTCTGAAACGCCGCTTGGATACGCACATGCTGCTCTGGTGGCACTTCGTGGGCCGTCACGAAGAGTTTCTGTATGTCTTCGGGGACTTCTGATAACCCACGAACGGTGCCGCGAGCGGCCACCTTCTTCATCAATTCCTCAGAATAGAAGCCGCGGGCGCGGGCTATCTCCACAAACAGCGGATTGACTTCCACCAGCGTCTCGCCATCGAGAACATGCTTCTCATACGCCACGGCGAAGAGGGGTTCGATACCGCTTGAGCAGCCCGCGATGATGGAGATGCTGCCCGTCGGGGCTATCGTTGTACATGCCGCATTCCTCATCGGGCGGCCATCTTTTGCCCAAACACTTTCTTCCCACAGCGGGAAGTTGCCGCGCTCTTGAGCCAATGCGGTAGAAGCATGGTGAGCCGTATTCTGGACGTGGCTCATAATCTTCTCGGCCCACTCGATAGCCTCGGGGCTATCATAGGCCACGCCCAGTTTAATCAAAGCATCGGCGAAGCCCATGATACCGAGGCCGATCTTGCGACTGGCCCGCGTGGCCTCCTCTATCTCCGGTAGCGGATACTTGTTGACGTCTATCACGTTGTCCAAGAACCGCACAGCCAGCGCAACTGCTTGGGCCAGTGCATACCAGTCGATGTGATCCTCATGCACGAACTTGGATATATCTATTGAGCCGAGGTTGCACGACTCGTAGGGCCGCAGCGGTTGTTCCGCGCAGTTCCCAGTGACTATGCCATTGAATATGAGGCTGTGATATGTGGGCTGAGTAACGTCGTAGACCGACTCCTCGCCGATATAAGTAATTTCTGCAATCTCATCGCTGAACCGCTGGCGCTTGCGCAAGACTTTTCCTTGCCGCCAAGCCTCGTACTTTTCTTTGTGATGTGGCAACCGCCATCCTACAAGCTCGGCGAAGCGGGTGCGCGACTCACCATCAATAATTAGCTCATACCAAGCAGCACATTGGTATGCCTTGGAGCCGCCGTGGCCATCAGGCAATAGGTGCTCACCAGCATCCCTGCGCTTGTAAACGCGGCTAAAAATGCCGAAGTTGGCCAGCAGCTTCTGCACATCATGCAACAAAGAGGGGCGCGTGCTAGATAGGCGGCAAGAACAGCGCGTTCCATCACTTGCGCCTATTACGGTGCCATCGGTAGCAAATAGCCCATGCAAGTAGCCTATCACGCATTCGCGCGTTCCTTGCCATATCAGCTTCGGTACATGGAATTTGCAATCCTCGGTGACGCCAATGGAAGCGAGGGCGCGGCTTAATCTCTTAGAAGCCCACATCCACTTGTCGCGCTGGTCCTGTATTTGCTTGCGCGGCGACTGTTCGGGGACCAATTGTTTGATAGCCGCTTCTATATCGGGGGCCAACACCTTCTTGGCACCCCACAAGCCGATGTTGACGCGCCCCGACTTATCCCAGTGGCCGTCGCCAGTTAGCACGCCTACAAGCAGCCCCAATTCATAATTGCCGAGCTGCCCCCAAGCGCCTTCGCCAGATTGGATGAGTAATTCATCCCCCACGCGAAGCTCGGAGAGCCGCAGTTTGCCGCGCGAAGTATAGAACTCGTGCCATGCTGTAGCCTTAATCTCATACCCCGCCTTGGTACGCACGCGAAACACAGGAGCCTTCTTGGCAGTCATGAATGCAGGCGTGGCTTCTTGCAAGACAACCCCTCGTTCTCCATCGATGGTCCGCCGGTCAACAGCCACGCGCACCGCTTCTCCCGACTCATACAGCTCCTTCATAGGGACAAGGCCCCTCTCGGTGTGCAGCAGTGTATCACCCGTGACACATGGGTTAGTGCTTTCGATGGGATGATTGGGCAGAGTATGCGCAGCATTTACGCGGTCGATGAACAGCAGCCCCGGCTCGCCCATTGCCCAAGCATTGTGCACTATCTTATTCCATACCTCGCGGGCCTTTAGTTTCTTTACAGCCTTCCCCGTGCGCGGATTGATAAGTTCATATTCTCGATCCTCCTCGACGGCAGCCATAAACTCGTCTGTAATGGCTACCGAGATATTGAAGTTTGATAGCCGCCCGTCTTCCATCTTGGCGTCTATGAACTCCAAGATGTCGGGATGGTCCACGCGAAGTATGCCCATATTGGCCCCGCGTCGTTTACCACCTTGCTTAATGGTCTGCGTGGCCGCATCATACGCCTCCAGGAAGGAGACTGGCCCGGAAGCCACACCCTTGGTTGAGCGAACAATGTCACCGCGCGGCCGCAGCCGAGAGAACGAAAAGCCTGTGTTGTGTATTACCACCAAACCGTTCTGACCCGCGACATAGTTATTGTATGTATCTACCGTGAAGTCGTAGAAGTACTCGGCTGGTGCTTGGGGTACCTCCACGGCCTTAACGCGCCGTAATGCCGGGATCAGCCGCAGCAGGGCTTCTACGCGCCGTTGGCTGGCCGGAGAAAGACGCCGTGTTGACAATATCTGTCCCAGCATCGCAGTGGCTTGCGCGGGGGAAACACGGTTCGTTAAACGCCAGCGCTGGACATACAGCGTTTCGCCAGCGACATCTACACCCTTGCGCCAAGCGTCCACACAGTGAGTACTTATGCCCACCTCCGCCAACAGCTTTTCAACATCACTAAAATCCCACGTGATGTTCAGACCGGCAGTGGGGCTGCTTAGCCAAGCTTGCAGGCGGCGGAGACGCTGTGAATGCTGTATATATCTGCCAGACAAGTCATAGAGCCGCTGTAGCATATCGGTTCCAGACACATATATTTCATACGTCGAGCGCCAATGCGCTTTTCGCGGTTGACGACATCGCGCCCGCGTCCTAATGCCGCAGAGGCTGAACAAGGCCGCAAGCTGCTGGGCAAGTTTAGCACTGGCCGTAGCATAGACAAACTCTGCCTTAGACTCGGAAACAAAACCATCGGAGTCAAAGAGACCCGCGATGAACGTGGCAATGGCTTCGCGACTCTGGAGGACAATCTTGGGAACCTCGACTTTTTCGTACTTCTCGCCCGGGCTAAGCCCGGTGTCGTGCGCCACGCACCGCACAAAATCTTGGTTGAGGCATGTAATGTAGAATACGCCATTCTTATCACGCTGTATAGCATAGCTGTGCCCCGCCAAAAGCGATAAAATCTGCTGCAGCTTCTTGATGGGTCCCCCATCCGCATCATACAGCCGCAGCCGCAAGCTTTGCTTGCCACTCAATCGGTGCCAACCCAAGTTGCCATTGCCGATGAAAAAGCCCAACAGATAGGCATAATCAGGCGTGATATGCGGAACGTCAAGTAAATGCCCTATAGCTGCGATGGCGGTTTCGTTCGGAGCCACGACCCAATCGCCAGCCGCGAGCTCGGCAGCAGTCTTGGTGGCTACACGCCCGTTTTCAAAAACAAAAAACGGGTGCCAAGAGGATGTAAGCACGGACAGCCCACCGTTGAAGCGTACTAATCTCTGCTCCTCGGGCGGTACTCGGAAACGCCAAACATGGGTTATAGCAGCGGGCTTGAATGTGTTGTCTTGCGCATCGAAAGCGACAGTAGACAGCGCGCCGCTTGACACGCTGTAGCATTCTCCGGTGGGGGCCTCAACAGGCTCGGCTCCTCTGTGAATGGCATCCTCCACCACATCGCGGATCGGGCATAGTCCCGCAGTGTTAGTAAAGACGATGGCATCGCCGCTGATGCACCCGCCGCCCCCTTGATGGATCAGCGCCGCTTGTTTCATAGTCTCGAAGATACCATCCAGCGAGTCATCGATGGGAAGTACGAAACAAGCGGATAGAAGCCCTATCTCGGTGCCCGCGTTCATCAACGTGGGGCTATTCGGCAAGAACTTCAGCGAAGACATTAGTTCATAGAACTTGGAGGCCCACTCGTCGGGGTCGTTGCCGTACCTTTCTTCAGCCGCCGCCACGGCGCGGGCCACCCGCCAGAACATCTCATCAGGAGTTTCTACAACGTTACCTTCCTCGTCGCGCAGGAGATACCGCTTCTCAAGCAGACGCAAAGCATTCTGGGACAAAGAAGCCCCCATCGACAAAGCCTCCAATCTACAGGGGAATAGCGATTACTTCGGGTCCTTGTATACTAGCTGCCTAAGCAGTACTGGGCAGATGTTCTTGGCTACTTCCTCTATTATGATGGCCGCCGCCGTGTGCCACCCAGCCTCCGCTCGGAATTCACGTTGCATCTCCTCATTCGCCTTGGCAGCCGCCGCCATGTCGTGCAGGTCCTTCGCCTCACGGCGATGGTACTCAGCTATCTTATGCAGAAACTTCCTTGTGTCCTGGGGTACTTTCCACTCCATCGGAAATCCTCCAAGGTGCTACATATCGGCGTGCCCGCCGCCCGGGGTCCTGCTCCGGCAATGGTTCCAGCGGGAAGAAGCCCCGCACGTTGCGGAACCATTCTGACCAACCCAAGTAAGGGAATGCATGAACGCGCACCCTGTGGGCGTGGGCTATCAATGCCCACAGAGTCGGCTCCAATGTATGCTGTACCTCAAGGTACGCGCGGCAATACACCAGCGCTTCTATCATAGCTTGTGGCCGTGTTGGCTCAATGACCTCTACGGTTGGCCATAGCCGCGCGAAACGATGGAAAACCGTCTCTTCACCATGGTTGTTGACAATGATGATGCGTGCTCGCTCGGCGTCGTACTTCTCGGGCTGCAAACATGCTTCGTGCAAGAGCTGAAAGTCTATTGGCCGCCCGCGCTCGTAAATCATGCACACGTATGGCAGTTTTGTGCCATCGCGCAGTTCACGACGCTTGAGCCTTACGCGGTGCACACGCAGACGGTCTATCCAAGGACCATAGCTACCGCCAGTCTGCCCAGCGAGCCACCCTGCTCCCGCATATGTTAGCGTCTTGACCACGGGTATGTCAAGCAAGACATCTACATCGGGTTTAACGGCCCCGCCGAGCGGGCGGCCCACATATTGCACCCGCCACGTATAGATGGCGGGCCACACTATATCATCCGCAAACCCGCCTTGGGGCCGCCACGCGCCTCTAATCCTCAAGTGTCGCGCTATCTTCGACTCGGAGCAATCGTGGGTCGCCATCTTGACCTAATACGTACCCCGTTAAGAGTGCCAACAACAATGCTGCGTCGTCGCTGACATCCCATGCTTCCTGCCAGCGACGCACAACACCCACCCAATCAGCCAATCCTTCTGCTTCAGCATCCGGTAGCCGAAATATATTATCCGCCACGCTGTCGGCTCTTTCTTGAATCATGCGAACGACGTCTTTGGAGTTCATGCTTCAACCTCTCCAAGCGGGCACGAAGCTTCTCCATGTGCTGCTGAGTCCATTGGCCGCCGCGTATCCAGCGGCTGGCCGATACATGACTTCTGTGGCCGGGCTTCCGTTTGCGCCAGCTTTTACTGGCCATCGTCATCACCTCCAATATGAATGGTACCACAAGCCGCGGGCTATCAAACTCAATAGTACCATTCCGCAGACCAAGGCCGCACGTCTACATGCATCCAAGTCTTCGCAATACCCCTGCCGCCTTTGGGATGATAGCTGCGCAAATATGCGACAACATCTCTGATTGGCACACCATGTATCTTGATGTCAGCCGCCATGCCCGCCATGTGGAAGCTCTTGGAAACACCACCGATGAACTTGTTGTAGTGATACGGCCGGAAACCGCTGATGATGGTTACCGGCTGCTCATAGTGGTTGCGAATGTCTTCCAGCAACTCCACCAAGCGAGGGTCTATGCGACAGTAGTCGGGGTAGCGCTCGCCCTTGTAGACGTAGGTCCAGCGTTCTGTAGCGTGATGGCCCGCGTGGGCCAAGAACCTCGCGCGGCTACCATAAGCAAGAAACTCCTTGCCGTGGAAGTGGTCTGACAGCCGCGCAGTTATTACATCCGCCGTCCTCAGTAGGCCTTTATTGTATTGTGGCCACGGGTTGTAGTAAGGCTGCCCCGGATTGGCAAGTGCCCCACCTTCGTACTTAAGAAGCTGCGCCCGCGGGAACTTCACCAGCTTGTAGCCCGCCGGTATTTCTGGCTCTGCAACGTGGTGGCGATACTCATCGGGGTAGTCCTTCGTGTAGATATGCAGCACCGGCGGCTCCTTACTCCAGTCTATCTGCCCAATGTCCAATTCAATATCAGCGTCCCCCAAGAATTCTCGCAAACGCACATACGTCTCAGTCTTCCCTGTATGAGGATCGCGTATGAGGTAGCCCGCAACTCGCTCTTCGTCGCGTTCTCCGTCGTTGATAGCCACCATCAACGGTTTTACAATCTCTGGTCCGCGCATGGTCTCGACCTCCAGCAGGTTGCGCCAACGGTTCCATACTTGCCAGAAGACTTTGGCCCCGCTGATATGCGGGGTGTACATATATTGTGCCGCCGTGGCGGCATTTTCTGGTGTTACAGTTCCATCTGATAGCCGCCAGGGCTTGCCGACCTTCTTGGCCGCCGCAGGCTTGTACCAAGTACCCACAGCCTTCGCGCAGGAGAAGATTTGGTTGCGGACACCTTTGAATCTAGGAATGTCGTGGCTATCGGTGGCCCCGAAGCCGAGGGTATAGTCAAGGGCACGTTGCCAGCCACGGCCGCCAGCACGGCGAGTAAGAAAACTTTGCTCCTTTTCGGCGGTTACCAAGAGGAAACGCTGGTCCACATCGTATTGCCGCGCGGCTTCCTCTATCCACTCTGCGAACTGCGGCATATCTTGCAGCCGTGGGCTATTGATAGCCCGCAAGAACTCCTTTGTTGAGAATGTGGGATTGTAGCCCCACACTTCATCGTTCTCGCAAATCCTATTGGGGTTCCATTGCTTGGAAGCCACCGGCTACACCCCTAGCTCTTTTGTTATATGCCGCCAGCCGTCCACGTTTACATCATAATAGCGCAACTGGGCGGATGCCGCCATAGACCTATCGGCCACACTGTCGCCTATCACAACAGTACGCGGCGACGCTAAATCTATCCCTAGCATCTCTTCGGCCGCCGCCAACATGCCCGTGCGTGGCTTGCGCCACGTGCATCCTTGCTCCCCAGTGTGGGTACAGACAAACACATGAATATCATAGGGCAGCGCCAGCGGCTCGAACTTCATATAGAGGTCGCCGCGCGGCCGCTTCTCTACAGCATAATATATCGTATCCGACACGCCGAGAACATCACACCATTGTGATACAACCTCCAGCATAACTGCCTCGAATGCATCTAAGTCTAACAGCCCGCGACCGATACAAGACTGATTCGTCACACACACCAGTTGCCAACCGGCCAACCCTGCGCCATCAAGCGCTTCGACTGCTTCAGGTGTGATTTTGACTTGGTTGTGGCTAACCACATAGTACAGCCCTCGGCTGCTGCATTCTATGAGGGTGTCATCCCTATCAAAGAAAATAGCGGGTCTCATGATATGTACCTCCGTTCCCACAACCCCGAGACATACTGGTGCGCGAACCCATGGGCGTCGTTGACGTAGCCCAGCAGCGCTTCGGGGCTACCGTCGCCACTGGTAACCCACGCTTGCAAGAAAGCCGCCGAGAACGCATCACCAGCACCGGAATATGCCCACGGCGGGCAATCAACAGCCACCACGGGGACACTATCGACAAGCTCGCCGTCTACATAGAGCGTGGTGGGCTGCCGACCATGCGTTACTACGACGGCTTTGGTCTTTCTCATCCAATCCTCGCCGATGGCCTCGCGCCACGACATGAATTCTTCCTCATTTAGCTTGATGATAGCCTGCGCGGCCCACTCGTCCAAGTCTGCTGGTGGTTCTCTGCTGCCATCCCACAACAATTTGGCATCCGGTGTCATTAAATAATCCCTTGCCCGTCTCCAAACATCGGCCATGCCATATCCATGATCCACCATTAAGACACCATCATAGGGCGGGCTTAGATGCCGTGGGGAGAATGGAAGCTCGTGAAATGCTTCCAACACAACAGTAGGACTTGGCGTGTCGATCCTGCACGGTTTCTTGCCTTGTATACGCATCCGCAAGGCCGGCACACCCGACACGGGCACAGGAACCGTATGAACCTGTGCATGAAACGCACACATCCGCTGTATCTTTGTGCGCCAAAAAGAGATACCACCGAGAGGAGCCAAGAGAGACACGCGGGCCTCTGGAATTATCTGCTTAAGACACCAAGCAGCGTTGCCAGCCCCGCCGAGGGCATAGCGCGGGCTATCACACTTATACGTTGGCATATCCTCGCGGGTTGTTAGCCGCGCGGCTTCCAGTAAAACGTCGAGGAAGAAATCACCCATGACTAGATAGCGCACGCCTACTCCCCCTCTGTGAGAAAGCCCGCTAAGGGATACGTCAGCCAACCAATAACCTGCAGCCAGAAATATATCTTACCTATGAGATGGTCGGCCACGCCCGCCCACGCAAGCCAACCCCTGCCCCACACAAACCAGACGGCGGCACCTATCAACCCGAAAGCTGCCAATACGAGCACGTACTCTGCCCAGATGCCCACACGCTGCCCCAACGGCGTCCGCAGCCACGCCTTGCCTTGTGCCGCTGTGGTAAAGACGCTGTTGACAAGGCTCGCCACCAGCACAACGAGCGCAAACCGCGCGGCAGCTTCGTGGCCAACAAATATGTATGTCAACAGCCCCCAGAACAAGACGGCGAATATGGCCCTCACATATATGCGCATCATCCCAGCCTCCTTATCTTGATCCTCACCCCCGGCGGCTCACCGTACCACTTCTCGCACGAACTGGCCACCACTTGACTATCGTCCGCCCAAATGATACCTGTAAGCGCATCGGCACATGCCTTGTACAGGTTGTCGGCGTCAGGCCGCTTCGTATGGACAATTGGCAGGTCCTCGGGCTTCATCTTCTTGGTTGGTGGGAAGTAGAACTGTAAGTCGAGTCTCAGGGGTTCTGTGGGGAATAATGGCCGCCCCGCGCCAACGACTGCAAGTGCGTACTGCGCTATCTTCTGCTTCCATGCTTCGACACGCGCATCACGTATGTGACGTGCTTTTATGCCATTGGCTGTGCGCACGAGTATCTTTTGTCTGCGTTCCGGCACGGGGCGGCCAGGAACGAAGAACTCAATTACCTTGGTATCTTCTGAAGCAGGTCGCATATCGCATAGTACTCCGGATTGAGCAAGAAGCGAACTGCACTCCAGCCGAAAACGGCTGCAACGAAGAGAAAGATACTTCCGACAGTCAGCAGCGGGCCTGCCGCGTCTACTTCGTCTGCACGCAATTGCTTTAGCCCACACCACAACAAGCCTATCGCCAATATCACTGCAAGCCCCGCCCACGCAGCAAAACATACGCCGGAGATATGTTGCTGCCTTAGGAACGCAGTCCACACTGCGGGGGCCACTTCTTGCAACTTGCGAAGTATCTCGGCTGCGGCACCATCAAGCTGCGGCATCTCCCTCACCTCATGTTTGCAGTATACCCCACTCGGCGGCCTCTTCTTCAAAGATGTACTTGCCCGCATCGTTTTCTAATAGCCGCTGCCAGAACTTGGCCGACTTTTTTGTCCTGTCGGCATACCAGTGCGCCAAGCGGGCCGTCACATTCTCCAAGAACTCTGTGTACACCTTCTGTTCGCCGTGCTTCATATAACCAATCCACGCCCCGACAGAATGTACGAAGAAATAGGCCCCGTCGGCCATCGTGCGGATATCGCCCGCCAAATAGATTTCAACGGCCGCGCTCGACACCTGCCCGCAGTTGTGACAGCGAATGATTTTGCCCTTGGTGCGGGTTCGCATTAATGCATCGCGTATATGCTTGGCATAGGTCAGGTAGCCGCCGCCGCTATTAATCCACAACCGCACTTCACTCACATTTCGGTCGCGGGCTAACCGCTCTATGGCCAGCACTATCATTGAAACGTGATCACGGTTGGTTAAGTCGCCGATATAAATGTCACCATGCTTTGCCGCCTCATCCCATGCCTTCCAAAGCTCAGCCGGAGTGTCTGGTTCCATTCTGAACATCATCAGTCCTCCATCCACAGTTTGTGCAGTAGCCGCCCGGCTCTATCAAGATGCCGCCGCCCCGCTCCAAATCGAAACACTTCGGACAAGCCCAAAACTGAACAGCATCCTTCACTGGCTTGCCACGCCTGCCACACAATTGTACCAGTAGGCCCCACGGCGTTTCCTTTATAACCACAAAGCGCTGCATCAAAAGATGTCCCCAAGATCGACATCGCCAGCAGAATCCGAAGTCCCTGCAGTGTCGGTGCTTCCCGTGTCACCAAGTGACACGATTTGCTGCACCGTAACAACAGGCCGGTAATATTCGCCGACCTTCTCGCTGTCGTAGCGACCCACGACCACAACTTCTGCGCCGTTGGACTGTTCGATGATGCCGCAAATATCCCCAAACGCGCGGCACCTAACGAATACCTTACTCTCCCTCTGACTACCGTCGCGGCCCTTATACGTCCGCTTGTGCACGAGAGTGAAATGAATAGACGGCTGCCCCTGGTCATTGAAGACCGGTTCCAGCTTGCCGTCCCTGCCCATCGGCTCTACCGTCCCCGACAGAATTACAGTGTTAATCGCCATCATGCTCCTCCTTCTTTGGAAGCCCCAGTTCTCGTCTGAGGTCTTCTATCATTTTGCCCGCTTCCTCGCGGGCTATGACGCGAACCCAGTTCTGCAGGGCCGCTTGTGCGGCTGTTATATACGGTGGCACCACAGTCCTTGCCAAGTTGCGGGCCTTCGCCACTGCTCGCTTGTAATAGGCCGCGGGCTTATCTGGCCGCGCGCTAACATAATAGTACCCATCTTCGCTGCGCCATAAACCATAACCTTCTCGTTGCAGACGCTCCATAGAAGATTGTAGCCACGTTTCCGAGAACGTATCTGCCGCGTCGGGAGCTGCCTTGCGCAAGTCTGCTATTATCTCGTCTGCAGTAGCCCGCCCGCGGGCCTTCACTACTATCATCAGCCGCGCCAAGTTCAAATCCGGCCCCATGTATTCAGTACGGAACTCCCCAACTTCCAAGCTCTCGGCAAGGGCCTCTAACCACTTCGCCGCCGCGGGCACCTCATAGAAGGTATACTCCCCCGTCAGCCGCACCCGGCTGGGCACCTGCAGTAGCACATCTTGCATCGGTACGAATGCTGTCGGTATCTCATAGCGTTTGCCCCACCACGAGTTGTTTTGCCCCTCTATCTCCGGCACAAACAAGCAAACGTCTGTAGCGACAATGGTGTTACCGACTTGTTCTTCCAGTACGGCACCATATAGTTGCCCGGGCTGCACCTGAACAGCCACTTCGGTACAGCCCCAAGCCTGAAGCACGCTCAAGCGCGGGTCCACGGTATCACCGTCCTGCCTTGAGCATCGCGGCCATCCGCCACATGATCTTCCAACGATTCCAGCAACTCGCGAACGTACTTTGTTTGCTCAGATGAAAGCTGTTTCATGCTGGTGAGGCCGAAATGCCAATAGATAATGTCGTGGAGATATTCGTCGGCCGCCGGGCCAGCAAGCTGCCGCGCTATGCCATATATCATACGCAGCGACTCAGGCACGGCCTATCTCCTCCTCTTCAATCCGCCGCATGACAGTCCAATCGCCGCATATTGTGTCGTACTCGCAGCGCACTTTGCCAGTCGAAAAGCTCTTATCAGGCGGCTTGCCCGCCGGGCATTCAACAACTGGGGGTGCTACTTTGGCGGCCGCGCAATCTTGTATCTGCTTGATGCGATGAAGAATGCGCTGCCAGGTCTCTTCGTCCCATGCCACCCGCACTTCGCCCACGAAGTTCTCGTCGCCGCGGCGAATAACATGTATGATAGCTTCGTCGGTCCAGTAACCATTGGCGCGGGCCAAATGCAAGTAACAATGAGTCTGTTCGCGCCACTTGAGCCAGTAGTAGCCCAAGTCCTTGGCCCACGGGCTGATGCTCTTACACTCAAGTACAATCCAATGACCATTGTAAAGCACGAGGGCATCGATGTTGCCGCGAATGCCGAGGCCGCAGGGGTCTTCCAAGCGCAACTCGGTGTACACTTCTTGGAAGACGCCTTGTTCCTTCGCTAAGGATAGCAGCCGCGCGTAGCGGTCGTGGACATCAGTACCTGCTTCGCCGTAGCGGTTCTCGTCGAAAGTCAACGGCCGCGCGGGCAGACCGAGTAGCTTGAATACCTGCTTGCGCGGGCAATCTGTAACACCCGAAGGGCTGAGCCAGCCCGGTGTCCGCCGCGGCTTGTACTCAACAGATAGCAGCTTGCCCAAGACCTCTGCTTCGGCGGCTGGCCGAAAGTCCATATCTTCAGGTATCGTTATCTTCCGCATCGGCGATCTCCAAGCACAGTTTTTGCCCCGCTGCAGACCACGACATTCCGGCGAAGCGATAGCGCATAGTGTGGCCACATCTCACACAACGCAACAGACATCCGAAATTGTCCAGCAGAACCGATGGCGATATTCCGTCAGCCTTAGGTAAACGACCGCCGCGGGCTGTCAATTGCAACACCATTGATCTACCACACTCAGGACATTTCATCTTCGTTGACGGCCGCCGCGCCTGCCGCGCGGCCTTTCTCCACGTCGGCCTGATACACGGGCCACAAGGCCGTGTTCTTCGCAGCCAACATCGCACCCGCCACTTGCTTCAGCCGCTGGCGTAAAGTGTGCTTCGACAGCCGCGGGTCCACAGCGACAACGTAGAGCGGATAGCTCTGCAGTGCTTTCCAGAAGTCGCACCCGTGGCGGCGGCTAATAATCTCCGCCGCCATAGCGAGGTGCCGCACGATTTTCTGGTCCTTTACGAAACCAGTCTCCTCGGCGGCCACCATGTTCTTCAAGTCATCCCATATCTTCTGCTTGCTCTTGCTCGTCGGCACTTGCCAAACCCTCCACCAAGCGCCAAAGGTCTGTGACCCTAGCGGCTATCCACGGCGTTGCCACTTCGTCATCCCAGTTAACCAGCAGATAGAAGGGTAACTGTCCCCTCTTGTCGCACGCCTGCACAAACTCTTCGACATCGGACTCAATTCGCCGTATGTCGCCTACCCGCATCACCAAATTGCCAGAACGGAAGGCTTGCATGGGCAGTAAATGACCGGGCTCAATCTCAATAAACGACCACGGCGGTGACTTCTCGTCAAATACGAACTCACGTCGCCCTATCTTCACACTATATGTCTCCGGCATCGTTCAAGTCCTCCATGAGCCGCGGCAGGTGCCGCGGGTCTATACACAGCAGGTCCCAATGAAAGCCGGGGCCATCAAATGTCAACCACAACATTGGCAACCGCCCCGACATGCGGGCTTCCGCCATTATCTTCTCCCACCACTTGCGCTTGATGCTTATGCTAGCCTTCGTCGTCTGCTTGTGTTCTATTAGCCACCGCTTCCAGTAATAATCACCCTTGTGGAAGCCCGCGCCGCTGATGGGCTGCGCGGTCAGCTCCAAGGGGCCAAGCTTTACTTTCTTACCAGCCCGCGGGTGTCTCATTTGACCTCAGCCCAATCAGGCAACTCGGCAGTTCGCAGAAAATGCACGATGTCATCGTAGTACTTATATATGAGCATAGCCGCCGCGTCGGCCCCCTGCACCTTCTTGCCCCAGAGATTGTACCAAGAGCCGCTTTGCTTTAACTGCCCTGCTTCAAGCAGGCCCTCTCGGATCAGTAGCGCATCGGTAATAAACGGTGCTTTGATGGATTGCGATGGCTCTTCGGGATCGGGCACATCATCGAAATAGATAGTGTAAGCCCCGCGGCGGCCCATAGGGGCGTACTTGCACCTCTCGGCTATCCACAGCACGTTCTTCCCCACTGGCGTGCCGCGGCCGCCATACTGCTTGTGCTTCGTATCCTCGACCATCGGTGCCCTATCGGGGCGCAAGAAAAGCATTAGTGACGACTGAAACTTCTGGCCGCGGCCTTGGGCCAACTCGTAAGTGCCAGTCTGCGGGCTGATGTACGCCTGCTGGATAATGACCAAAGCCTGCTGGGGCTGCAACTTGGCGGTCATATAGCGAACAAACCAATTCATTGCCTTCGCACCAAGGGCATACGACGTAGAGTCCGTAGCCTTCTTGTCAATATCGTGCTGGCTCAAGAGGGCCGCGCCGCCGTCCAGCACGATAAGGTCCGCGCCAGCGTCCACCCCCGCCTTGGCTATCTCAGCCGCATTCTCAATGGTCTCGGGTCGGGCCGCTACTACAAAATTCTTCTCATTAACACCCCAAGCCCGCACCCAATCGGCCGTTAATCTGTTCTCACAATCTATCCATAATGTAGATATGTCGTTCTTGGCGGCCACGTGCAACATAAGAGCCGTCTTGCCGACGTCCTGTGGCCCGTAGATCACCGTTATCCGCCCACGTGGGATGCCCTTATAGTAATAGTCGAGTGTGTATAGCCCAAACGGAATGAAGTCTATATCGGGCAGATCGCTTAGCGGCCTAACTATTCCCTTCTTCAGAAGGTCCTGCAGCGTCATCCTTGGCCTCCTTCTTGTCTTGCCAACGCTTCCATGCTTCCTCTGCTAGTTCGCGTAGGCCAGCCATGTCCTTGCCTTCTACCCTGTCAGGGTGCTCGACCACGAAGTGTTGATAGAAAGCTTGGACAAATGCTTCATCGTTGTTGGATACTTGCCGCGCGGCGTACTTGGCCGCCGACTGACGCACAGCCTGCTCCAGCGCTGCATCAGCCAGCTTCGCGGCCTGTTCGAGCTTGCCTTGCTCTTGCAAACTCTTTATGTACGCTTCCACGAAATCGTTGTCACCCGTAGCGTTAAGCGCCACCGTCACAACGCGCATCATCTGCTCATTGGCGTCTACGGTGCCTTCGGTCTTCTCCTGGCCTTTTGTCGCCGCTTGAGCCTCGACGGGCTGGCGGCGCATAGCCTCGACCATTTCTTCGTAGGTAGCCCCAAGGTCTAGCCCAGCAGCCCGTAGCGCACGACCAATAGCCGATGTGCAAGCGACCTCAATTGGGTTGGTCTCTTCAGCAGTAAGCCGCCGCTGGCGCATAAGCGCCTTCTTCTCGGCCTCGGTGAGGACGATGCTTGAAGCCCAGCCAACAAAGGGACCGCCAACTAGATCAGAATTGACCACTGCCTTCGCTACAACGTACCGGCTATCGATCTCCTCAACACCCGTCCGGACTATATCGACGTCCACTGAGTTTTTGACGGCCCGCCCCAGCTCGCGGGCTGCTACGCCGTGGGCGTCACGCCACATGTTGATAAGACCAACAACTTGCATGTACGGCTTGCCACCCAAATCGACCGCATACTCCTTGTAGTCGGCCAAGCGCACCTTGACCGGCCCCACCATAACCACCCGCTGCCAACCACCACCAAGGCCAGCCACGGTCAGTTGAGCATCTTTCGGGGACCATTCCATAGCTTGTTCCTCCTTGTGCTAAACAAGTATTCCCAATATCGCAGGCGTTTAAACTACTTGCCCGCGGCCTCCTTCTCTCGTTCTGCATCTTCTTTGATGAACTTCGCCTCTGTTTCCGCGTCCACTTCCGTCCAATGCTCGACCCTGTACACCTGCGGGTAATATATCAGTCCTTGGCCAAGAGCCTGAGGCCATTCCAAGCCGCCGCGGTTCTTCCGTATCTTGGCTATCAGCCGCAGCGGTTCGTTCTTCTCCGGAAACCGGCGGCGAATGGTAATCTCGACGTCGGTTTGCGCCTCGCCCACTGCCATACCGGCGGCTTCCCCCGGCTCGGCAACACGCGAACTGGCACGCCCGCGGGCCACCTGCCGCAGGGCAAATACACATGTGTTCGTTGAAGCAGCCAGCGCCTGTGCTTTCTTTACTATCTCAAAGTTGTGGCGGTAGAATGCGCTGTATTCGGTTTCTGCCAAGTCCAGGTAGTCGATGAATACGAAATTGGCCTTGGCTTGCAAGACATGGGTCTCCGCCCTAGCAATAGCCGCGGCAACCTTATCTAACGACATCGGCCCGTGTAGAAAGGCCACGTTGGGCTGTATGATGTCGTGTATTACCTGCCGCACGGCCTCCCACGCCTCCTCGTCGGCCCGCAGCTTTTGTGCCTGCTGCATTTCTGTCGCAGGCTCGGCATCGGATAGATAGCCCAAGCTGGAGCCGAGATTAATGGCCACGCGGCTGATTATGTCTTCCGGCGACGGCTCAAACCCCACAATGACAACGCGAGCCGGTTCGGCGTTGACAACCAAGTTAAGCAACATCTGCACAAGCAGAGCCGTCTTACCAATACCGGCGCGGCCCTCAATGTGAAATATCTTGCCTGGGATAAGGTCTAAGTATCTATCCAAGACGGGGAAGCCGAGTTCCCAGCGCGAGGCCCGCGTTGCCATATCGACGATGCGTTCCCAACGCTCCCACGCATCATCAGCAGTATAAATAGGGACCGCGGGAGCCGCACGGCTGTTGAGTGCCCGCCGCACCAAACTGGCCTCAACGCCCCACGCTTCCGCTACCAGCTTTTCAATCTCCTCGCGGGCCGCCAAATCCGCCTGTTGGTATACCTTCCTGACAGCAACTTCGGCCTCTTGGCGGTCTTCTTTTTTGAGTGCCCGCGCGGCCAACCACACCCAGTAGTTTTTTGACCGCTTCAGTTGGTCATTTAGCGTGCCCGCCACCAGCGCGTCATTAGCATCCTTCTCCTCAAGCTGTACAACCTTCAACGGCAACTGACACAGCGCCCGTATCAAGCGGCCCGCCTGCTCACATTTCTCGAAGCCTTCGTCGGTCGTATCGGGAACAAGCACAATAGACGTATCGGGGAAGTAGGCCAATATGAGCTTCATCTGCCCCGCCGACAATGCGCCCATCGTAGCCACCGCGGGCACGCCTTCCTGATACAAACTCATAGCGTCATACGGGCCTTCGGCCATGTACAAGACACCTGCCGTTTCCCAAAGTGCCCGCGCCTGGCAGATGCCGAAGAGCGTGGCGGCCCGCCGGAGGCCGTACATCGTTTCGTACTTGGGAACGTCTATCAGGTCTTGCCGTACGCCCTTCTTGGCTGCCGCCCGCGCGGCCGCCTGCTTCTTAACATCCTCGCTCCAGTTATGAAATTGCCATCCGACGGGATGACCATACACATCTGTCACGGGGAGAACTATCTGCCCGGTTTCGGGGCGATATCCAACGAGGAACGTCTTGATGGTCTCGTCTGTTAGCCCACGCCCGTGGAGATATTCAACAACTTCGGGGTTCTTCCACAAACGGTCATGCCAGTAGGCCGCCGCGCGGCTCATATTTTCGTACTTCCGAAACGCCTCGCGGGCCTTCTCTATATCTTGCGCTTGCATACCCAACTCTTGGGCCAATTCGACAAGCGCTTGCCAGCGGCTAATGTTCTTGGCGGCGGCCAACCAGTCGAAGACATCCCCGTGGGCACCACAGCCGAAACAGTAGTAATGGTCGGGATAGATGTGGCAACTGGGGGTTTTCTCCGTATGAAACGGACAAAGTATCTTCCCGTTGCGATTTATCTGATGGGTGCGGCCAACAATTTCTCGGAGGTCAACGCGCCGCCGGATATCTTCCCAGAGAGACATGTAATCCTCCTAGCGAAGGTATCTCCAAGGGCCGGGGATCGCGATAGATATCGACGCCATCGGTCCCCGGCCCGGACAAAGGAGGTGCTCACAAGCTATTTTACTTCGACTGCTCCCTAGGGTCAAGGCCCTCTGCGGGCAAACGCAACTCATAAACCGGCTCGGCGGGCCAAACCCACCAAGCCCAGCGCGGCGGTTCCTTCACAAGCAACATCGGCTGCTGTGTATCCGCTAACACAGGCATCTTGTCACACATCGTTGACACCAAGATGCCATCTCGCCGGTATACTACGGTCCAAGTGCCGCCGCCAGCAGGGTACACAGCCGTAACAGTATGCGTGGACACCGAAGCATGGCTCCAAACCAGCGCATAGAAGCCCCAACAGATGAGCCCGCAGATCCCAATCGCTATTACGGCTATCAACAGTGCTTCACCCGCGCGGTCTTCGTTGGCTGCCGCGAACGCTATAGCACTCAACACAATGACCGCCGCGGCAATCATAACCAGCACGCTTAGCATCATTGGCTCCCCCTCGGCAGTATCTGCATCGGCATCAGTATATACAAGAAGGCGTCACCGCCGACTTTTGTTAGCCGCGCGGGTGAGTACTTCCCAGAAAACGATAGCTCTACTTCATCTTCTGAGATCACATTTAGCGCTTCCGCCAAGTAGCGGCCGTTGAATGCAATCTCGGGGACTTCACCTTGGGTTTTGCAGGCCACGCGGGCCTCGGCGCGGCCAATATCGGGCGCTTCGGCAGTCAACACCAGCTCGTCATCCTCTAGCGCGAACACAATCCTGTTTGCGTCCTCGCGGGCCACCAATCCAACACGGTTGATAGCCGCCAACAGGTCCGCCGCTCCAATATACACCGAGCCGACGTACTCCGTTGGTATGACACGCTCATAATTCGGGAACCGACCCGCTATCAGTCGCGTCCGCAGTACCATGTCTTCCGCCGCGAACTCGGCGACGTGGCCGTCAGCAGAAAAGCGCGCTGTTTCGTAGTTCTTTAGCAGCCGCGCGGCTTCCTTCAAAAACACATAGGGAATAATAAGCTCCGCCTCGGGGCCACTTATATCGAGACGATACTGTGCAAGGCGATAAGTATCGGTGGCCACAAGTGTCAGGTCATCTCCAAAGGTGAATAGAACGCCCGTGAGGATCGGCCGGGTTTCGTCCTTCAGCGTGGCGTAAACCACATGGTCGATAGCCGCCGTCAAGTCGGGACCGTTTATGTTTACCTCGATATTCCCCTCTGGCGGCGGCAACATCTCCCAAGTATTCGGCGGCATCATCCGCAACACGTACCGCGAACCGTTGCTGCTAACTGCCGCGCCGTCGTCTACAGTTTCGATGACGACAGTATCGCCACGAAGCTGTCGGACGACTTCCTGCAACAGCTTGGCTTGCACCAGAACGGTGCCTGTATCGCCCGTTGCTTCGACGCTGCGCTCGGCGTGGAGATACTCCAAGTCGCTGGCCGCCAGGCGCAGCCTACTCTCGGCAGCTTCCAAACAAATGCAACTCTGCACGGGCTGTGTGGACTTATCACCAGCCGCGCGGCTAACAAACGTCACTGCATCAGCCAGCACATCACGGGATACTTCTATGCGCATTGCGCTTCCTCCTCTTGAGATGCCCTTGTCCAAGACGCCAAGCTGGTCCTATAGCGCCCCAGCGCATCGCGGAGCTTGGCGGCGAACTCTTTGTACCACTCATCGGCCCCCAGACTTAGGTATATGAACTCCGCCGACCGCACTCTATCATCATCATATTTCGCTACGCCCCTAGCAAGGTCTATTCCAATGCTCAGCGACTCATGCCGTCTAGGGTTGATTTGGCGCAGCGCGTCAAGAAGGTTCGATACTTGGCTGACCGCACAAGCCAGATGGCCCAGCAGGTTCATCATACAAAAAAACTCGCGCCAATCGCGGGGCCGCCAGTTGGCAATCGGATACTCCCACAAACTAAGCTGAAGCTCTGCGCTGTTGTCTTCCAACGCGAGGTAGTAACCCACACCCCCGCCCGTATTGCCAATGGGCCGTGATGCACCTTCGCTCAGCAGCGCAAACAGTTCCCTATAGGTCATGATGTCGCCTCCTTACAGTAGCCGTGGCTGCTTCAACTTCTCTCGCATTCTCTCTATGGCGATCCGCCGATACTCTTCGCTGATGTCGATGTAGATACTACCCCGCCCGAGCTCTTCGCAAACCAAAGATGTGGTACCGACACCACCAAAGGGATCGAGGACTATACAAGGAACGGGTTCATCATGTTCACAATCGCACGTCGGAACCCAGCCCATATTCTCAACGACCGTCACGTAATCGGTCGCAGTGGTTCGGACACCATCGACGGTTTCATAACTACTCAGCGATTTTTCGCGTGAATTGCACCGCGTTGTTTTGCGGCCGTCGCAAACCGCCTTGCCCACCGGGCGCACCTGCCGGACATAAGATGCACCACAGACAGGGCAGCATCCCTCCTCGCTTGTCCCCGCACGAATGCAAATGGCTGCCAAGCGCGACGGCATGACAGCATAGTGCGGCACCGAAGACGGCTCGGTTGGAATAGTCCAAACATCGCGCAAGGCCCGTTTGTGATAC